>ERZ772991.2083-NODE-2083-length-15087-cov-12.089609_pt1 | contig 15087 bp, 8 predicted proteins | sample MGYA00511128_ERZ772991 | MGnify/ENA primary metagenome ERZ772991 (study PRJEB29015, sample SAMEA2737655) | human gut metagenome | biome: human gut; feature: human-associated habitat; material: faeces | place: China | collected 2012 ... | reverse complement strand
TCAGTGAAACGAAGGTGTGAGTATCTTTGATGCGATATACAAAGTTGCTGCGGCCTTGAATCATGCCTTGGTTTACTAACTTCTGGAACGGTTCTTCTACTACCGATGCACCTACATCGTGCAGGAACTTATTCCAGAAACGGGAGTAGATCAAGTGTCCGGTAGCGTGTTCCGTTCCTCCTACATAAAGGTCTACGTTTTTCCAGTATTCGTCCACTTTCGGGTCCACCAATGCTTTGTTGTTGTGCGGGTCCATGTAGCGCAGATAGTATGCGGAAGAACCGGCGAATCCCGGCATGGTGTTCAGTTCCAGCGGGAAGATGGTAACGTTGTCGATCTTTTCGTTTTCTACTGTGCACTTGTTTACCGTGTCCCACGCCCATTCCTTGGCGTGTCCCAATGGAGGTTCGCCTGTTTCGGTGGGGAGGAACTTGTCTACTTCCGGAAGTTCCAGCGGCAGACAGTCTTCGTCGATCATGTACGGCATTCCGTCTTTGTAGTATACAGGGAACGGTTCCCCCCAGTAGCGCTGGCGTGAGAAAATGGCGTCGCGAAGACGGTAGTTCACTTTCACACGTCCCAGATTATGTTCTTTCACATATTGCTTGGTCTTTTCAATGGCTTCCTTGATGGTCAGTCCGTTCAGAGACAGATCACAGTACGGAGTTACATCCGGACGCGGAGAGTTGCAGACGATACCTTCCTTGGCATCGAAGCTTTCTTCGCTTACGTCACAACCTTCTACCAACGGGCGGATTTCGAGTCCGAAATGCTTGGCGAAAGCATAGTCGCGGCTATCGTGGGCGGGTACGGCCATGATGGCTCCTGTTCCGTATCCTGCCAATACGTAATCGCTGATCCAGATGGGCACTGCTTCACCTGTAAACGGATTGATAGCATACGAACCGCTGAATACACCGGTCACGCTGCGGTCGGCGATGCGTTCGCGTTCCGTACGTTTCTTGGTGCGGTCAAGGTAGGCGTCTACTTCTGCTTTCTGGGCGGGAGTGGTCAGCTGGGCTACCAGATCACTTTCCGGAGCCAGAACCATGAAGGTCACACCGAACATGGTATCTGCACGGGTAGTAAAGATGGTAAATTCGAGATCGCTGTCTTTTACCTTGAACTGTACTTCGGCACCTTCGGAGCGTCCGAGTTTCTTTCAGGGATTCGGTCCAGTCGATGGTATCCAGTCCGTCGAGCAGACGCTGAGCATAAGCGGATACACGCAGACACCACTGGCGCATCTTCTTCTGGACTACGGGGAAGCCGCCGCGTTCGCTGACGCCGTCTATGACTTCGTCATTTGCCAATACGGTTCCCAGTGCCTGGCACCAGTTCACCATCGTTTCGCCGAGGTAGGCGATGCGGTAGTTCATCAGGATTTCCTGCTGTTCCTTTTCGCTTTTGGCTTTCCATTCTTTGGCGGTAAAGCTGAGTTCTTCGCTGCAGGCAGCGTTGAGTCCTTCGTTTCCGTAGATTGCGAATGCATCGATCAGTTCCTGGATAGGGCGTGCCTGCTGTTCGTCGTTGCAGTAGTAGCTGTTGAACATCTTTTGGAAAGCCCATTGGGTCCAGTGATAATATTCGGGTTCGCACGTACGGATTTCGCGGCTCCAGTCGAAAGAGAAGCCTATTTTGTCGAGTTGCTCGCGATAGCGGTCGATATTAGCTTTAGTAGTGATTGCGGGATGCTGTCCGGTCTGAATAGCGTATTGTTCCGCTGGCAAACCATATGCGTCATATCCCATCGGATTGAGTACATTGAAGCCACGCAGTCGTTTGTAACGGGCGTAAATATCCGAAGCAATGTATCCCAGCGGATGACCTACGTGTAGGCCGGCTCCTGATGGATAAGGAAACATGTTTAGTACATAAAATTTTTGCTTCGAATCATCTTCCGTAACTTGGTAGGTTTTCTCTTCTACCCACCTTTTCTGCCACTTCTTTTCAATTTCTCTGAAATTGTACTCCATAGTGATAAAGTTTTTATTTATAGTGATTTATACTGTTATTTCTAATTCGAGGCACAAATTTACGTGTTTATTTTCAGATAACCACGCTTTCCCTATTGACTTTCTTCTTTTTATTTTGTATATTTGAGGTCAATAAAATAAAGAAATAACAATGAAATATATAAATTTTATTACATAAAGTTCAATAGGTTAATGTGCAAAATTGCATAACGAGGATAACGAATGGGCAAGAAACTGTGAAGGTTCTTGCCCATTTTTGTTGCAATAATTTGATTTGAGTAACTGAAAGTGCCTAAAAATAGTTTTTAATAAACTTGGGAACCGTTTATAATAAACTATTTCATTATTTATTAAAAACTCGAAGCGGGTTTATGCAATATCGGTGATAAAGTGTAAAGAAGAAATATCGTGAGGATTTGCCGATTTTTAGTTTTTTCCTTATTTGGTAAGATTTGTTTATACAATGAACCCTTTGCGTTTGTTGGTATTTTATTTGACAGTGACCGGGTGCTTCGGCAAGAAGTGACTATTTATAGTTTTGTTTAGTCGAGATTCTGTCTGAAATATATTCATAAGAGTCGGTATATATTTTCGTGATTCCCTGTATCTTTGCGGCATTATTAAAAGTATAAGTATGAAACTGACGCACGGATACTATCATCTGATTGCCATACTGACGGTTGCTATCTGGGGGCTGACCTTTATTGCAACGAAAGTATTGATTAATCACGGACTCACTCCTCAGGAAATTTTCTTTTATCGCTTTTTGATAGCTTATATAGGTATTTGGGCGATTTCTCCAAAACACTTGTTTGCCGATAATTTGAAAGATGAGCTTTGGTTGGTGGCGGGAGGCGTATTCGGCGGATCGCTTTATTTCTTCACAGAAAATACAGCTTTGGGGATTACCCAAGCCTCCAATGTTGCTTTCATCATTTGCACGGCTCCTCTGCTGACTACGATTCTTTCCCTGCTCTTTTATAAGAGTGAGAAGGCTACGAAAGGGCTGATCTATGGTTCGCTGTTGGCCCTGATTGGCGTAGGGCTGGTCGTCTTTAACGGAAGTGTGGTGTTGAAGCTTTCTCCTGTGGGTGATTTGCTCACTTTGCTTGCGGCTCTGTCATGGGCTTTTTATAGCCTGGTAATAAAGCGGATGACGGGACGTTATCCCACGGTATTTATTACCCGTAAGATATTTTTCTATGGGGTATTGACTATTCTTCCCGCTTTTCTTCTTCATCCGCTGCAACCGGATTTTGATGTGCTTCTGCAACCGCTCGTATTGTCCAATCTCTTGTTCCTGGCAGTCCTGGCTTCTTTGATCTGCTATATTCTTTGGAATGTGGTTTTGAAACAGCTGGGAACGATGCGGGCTTCCAATTATATCTATTTGAATCCGTTGGTGACGATGGTGGCTTCGGTGCTCATTCTCCACGAACAAATCACATGGATTACGTTAATGGGGGCGGCTTGCATCATATTAGGGGTTTATCTGGCGGAAAAGAAGTAGGATCATTCCATCTTTTATCTGCCGGGAAACTTAGAACAAATATTGATATTGTGTACCCAAGAACTTCCGGATTTGTTTCAGCGCTTTTGTGATTTGTGCCTCTACTGTCTTGACAGATATATCCATTGACTCCGCGATTTCCTGGTTTGTCAGATTCTTCGTGCGGCTTTGCAGAAATACCTCACGACATTTTTCGGGAAGTGACAGGATAGCCTCCTGAATTAAATTATTCAGTTCTTCTGTTTCCAGTGAATCGGTGATGCTTACTTGCGGAGTGTCCTGTCCGTTGATGTCGTCCAGTGAGACAGTAGCCTTTCTGTCCCGTATAGCGTTCAGACACCTGTTTTTGGCAGCCTGAAAAAGATAAGCTTTGAAAGTAAGCCTGATTTCAAGTTTTTTTCTGTTTTCCCATACGGACGCAAAGATGTCACTTGCTATATCTTCCGCTTCTTGTGTATCTCCTAAATACAAATACATAAAGCGGCAAAGAACAGTGAAATAAGTATCGAAGACGTACTTGAACGCCTGCTTATCACCATTCTTTATCAATTGCAAAAGGAACATATCGTCCATAGTGTTTGTAATTAGGTTAGTGAGACGTTGCAAAGTTAAAGAATATTTTTTTAGTAGAAACTAAAAAAATGCTTTTCTGAATAAGGGTATGATTCGTTTTTTGTGTCTTAGTATCGGTAACAGTTAAAAACGACAGCGAAGCATGAAAAAAGAAATACCTTGGGAGTTAATCATTTCCGACCTGAAACAAGACATCTCCGATGCTGATAAAAAGCACTTGGAGGAGTGGGTGTCTATCGATGAGAACCGGAAGGTGTATGAAGAACTTCGGGGAGTTTGGGAAAAGGTGCGTGCTAAAGTTATCAATTATACGCCGGACGTAGATTTCTACTGGAAAGAGTTGATGCAGCGTATGGAGGAGTGTGAGGAGGCTGAACGGAGACAAGCTGAAGATATGGAAAGGTCTGAAGATAAAGTTGAAGTGAATCTCAAAGATAAGGAACAACCTGTTCGTTTGTGGGCTTTCCCCCGTTTTCAACGCTATGTTGCGGCTGCCTGCGTAGTTGTGGCTGTCTTCCTTTCTGTTTCTTTATATATAGGTATAAAGATCGGTCAGCCGGAAATGGCGCAACAAACCTATTCCAATTGGGGAGGTAAATCGGAAGTAGCTCTGCCGGACGGGTCGAATGTATGGATTCATTCGGCTACTTCGCTTACTTATAATACGAATTATTATTCGAAAAACAGAAATGTCCGGTTGAATGGAGAGGCTTACTTTGATGTGGCCCACGATAAGGATCATCCTTTCGTCGTTGAAACCGAAGGAATGAAAATCACCGTACACGGTACAAAATTCAATGTAGAATCCTTTCCCGGTTCGGAAAATACATTTGTCAGCCTGAAAGAAGGTTCGGTGTCGTTGGAGACGAAAGCGGAAACCCGTTTTCTGCATCCGGGAGAAGTCGGTACTTTCAACAAGCGTAACGGACGGCTTCAAATAGAAAAAGGAGATATCGAGTTGGCTGTCTCGTGGGCAAGCAATCAGATTGTATTTAAAAACAGGCCGTTGGATGAGATTTGCCCTCTTCTGTCCAAATGGTATAATGTGAAGATAAATTTGTCTCCGGAATTGCAGGAACAGTACAGATACACATTCACCTTGCGGCACGAACCGTTGGAAGAAATCATGCGAATCATGTCGCGCATTCATCCTATCAACTATGAATTTAATGATGAGAATATGTTGACAATTTTACCGAAGCAGAAACAATAAGTGGTAACACACAATGCAAATATCCGAGTTCAATATCGGTAAAATGATTTTTTTGACAAATAAGTAAGAGAGAAAGGCGAGCCTATGATATAATGAAGATATAGAATAAATAAGGGGGAAGTTCCGCTTCCGGCTTTCCCCCCTACCAAATCAAGTTTTTTATTAACCGAAGAAAGTGAGTGAACATTAAAATCTGACCCATTTTAATGCAGCCTCCTTACAGTTAACTTTTAATATCGCAAAAATATGAATTTAAAAAAGCATTTTGCACTTTTAACGCTATTATTTTTTAGCGTTGTACTTTCTGCACAAGTAAAAGAGAAGATGATAACGATAAGCTTCTCGAAAATTCCATTGTCCGAAGCTATGGCACGCATTGAGAAAACCAGCGGCTATACTTTCTTTTATGATGCAACACAAGTAAATGTGAAACAGGAAGTCAGCCTGAACGTGAAACAGGTTCCTGTATCCAAAGCGGTAGGAGAAATGTTGAAAGGCATTGACCTGTCATTTGAAGTGACCAGCACACAGATTGCCTTGTTCCCCAAAAAGAGTACTCCGGCACAGACGGGCAAGGCGACTACAATCATCGGTAAAGTTGTAGACGAGAACGGAGAGCCCATTATCGGAGCTAATGTTTTGGTAGCCGGCACAACGACCGGTGTGATTACCGATATTGACGGTAACTACAAACTGGAAGCGCCTTTCGGATCTTCGCTTCAGATCTCGTATATCGGTTATACGACTCAGACGGTGAAAGCCGGGCAGAAGTCTATCATCAAAATGAAGGAAGACTCCAAGACACTGGAGGAGGTCGTAGTGGTAGGTTACGGTGTAATGAAGAAGAAAGACCTGACCGGAGCCGTGGCATCCTTGAAAGCCAGCGACCTTGAAAAAGAACAACCGAAAACTGTTCAGGATATGCTCCGCACGGGTGTGGCCGGACTTTCGGTAGGTATCGAAACCGATACGAAGGGTAACACCAGCATGATGGTGCGTGGTAAAAACAACCTGCGTGCAACGAGTACGGATAAATCTTCCCTTGAGCCTCTGATTGTATTGGACGGAGTAATCTATTCGGGACAGATGACCGACATCAATCCTAACGACATTGAGCAGATAGACGTATTGAAAGACGCCAGTTCCACAGCCGTTTATGGTGCGAAGGCAGCCAATGGCGTTGTGCTGATTACTACCAAGAAAGGAACAAGTTCAACGAAACCGATTATCAATTTCAGTGGTACATGGGGACTTTCAATGGTGAACTCTTTGCCGGAAGTATACGAAGGAGAGGATTTCATCAATTTCCGCCGGGATGTGGAAGTTAGCAAGAATCCTTCAAAAGCAGCTACCGGATATTTCGACAATCCGGCACACATGTCCAATGCGGACTTGGCAAACTGGATGGGAAACGATAAAGGCGACCCGACAAGTATCTGGCTGACACGTCTCGAATTTACCAATACGGAGGTCAACAACTATTTGGCCGGACGTCTTGTAGACTGGCGCGATGTCATTTATCAGGATGTAGCGTTACGTCAGGATTACACGGTCAGCGTGGCAGGAAAGAAAGACGAAATGTCTTATTATTCATCTATCAACTACCTGAAAAACGAGAGTAACGTGCGTGGCGGAGGATACAGTGCTATCCGTGCACGTATCAACCTGGAGAATAAGATACAGAGCTTCCTTACTTACGGTGTGAACGCACAGTTTACTTCACGTGATGAGGGATATATCAGTAGTTCATCCGGCAATTACACTACTCTTTCACCTTTCGGAAGCCTTTACGAAGACGATGGAGTGACTTTGAAACAATACCCTACCGGTAACAATAATCAGAGCAACCCGTTGCTTGCTCCGGCTTTCCAGAATAAACGCAATGACATCGAGAACTTGAATGCAGCTCTTTATCTGAAAATCACCCTCCCTTTGGGCTTTTCTATCCAGACTACTTATTCTCCGCGTTTTGAATGGACAAACTATCTTTTCCATAAGGCAGCCGCTTCTCCCGACTCCGGTTCGCAGAACGGCCGTGTGGAACGTACGCATACGAAGGATTTCTATTGGCAATGGGATAATATGCTGAAGTGGAACAAGACATTCGGCAAGCACGCTTTTGACTTTACTTTCCTTGCCAACTGGGAGAAGTTCCAGCGTTGGCATGATGAAATGACGAATGAAAACTTCCTGCCTACCGACGAACTGGGTTATGGAGGTATCGGTTTCGGTACCAGCCCTAACGTATCCAGTGATGATGTCTACCGTACAGGAGACGCCTTTATGGGACGTCTGCACTATGTATACGACCAGCGTTACCTGATTACCGCCACTGTACGTCGTGACGGATATTCGGCTTTCGGTCTTGCCAACCCGCGTGCCACTTTTCCGGCTATCGCATTGGGTTGGGTGTTCTCTGAAGAGAAATTCCTGCACCGTCCGGATTGGTTCGAATATGGTAAACTGCGTCTCTCATGGGGTAAGAACGGTAACCGTGCCGTAGGTACTTATGCTGCATTCATGCAGTTGGCCCCGCGCAAATACATTTATGTGGATCCGGCAACCGGCAGTCTGGTGACCGCCAACACTTTCTATGCTTCTACTATGGCTAACCCCAACCTGAAATGGGAATCAACGACTTCATGGAATATCGGTACGGACCTGACTTTCCTGAAAGGCAGACTGAGCGCGAACCTGGATGTATATAAGAAGATTACGACCGACCTGCTTGTCAGCCGTGAGTTGCCCAGCCTGATCGGTTACAGCTCCGTGATGTCTAATATCGGTGAGGTCCAGAATACCGGTGTCGAGCTTTCACTGAACTCTACCAACATCAGAATGGATAAGCTTACATGGCGTACTTCTTTCAGCCTGGCTTATAACAAGAACAAGATAACTCACCTGTACGGAATCATGGAAGATGTGAAAGATGCGGACGGTAACGTTATCGGCCAGCGTGAAGCGGACGATATCAAGAACAAGCGTTTCATCGGACACGATATTGATGAAATCTGGGATTACAAGGTAGTGGGAATCTGGCAGGAAGAAGAACGTGAAGAAGCTGCCAAATACGGTCAGCAGCCGGGTGACGTTCATCTGCTGGATAAAGATATGAACTACAAATATGACAATACGGATAAGGAATTCCAGGGAACTACGATGCCGCGTCTGCGTTGGAGTATGCGTAATGATTTCACGTTGTTCAAGAACTTCAATATCTCGTTCAATATGTACTCCTATATCGGACATAAAAAGACATTGGGACGTTTTACCAACGACAATGCTTTGCTGAACGTGACGAACCAGATTAAACGTGACTACTGGACGCCGGAAAACCGTAACAATGAATATCCGCGTCTGGCCAACAAGAAGCCTGCCGGCGTTTCGTATGCCATTTACAAGAACGCTTCTTTCCTGCGTTTTGATAATATCTCAATCGGATATACTTTCCCGAAGAAGCTGATAGAGCCGCTGCGGATTCAGAACCTGAACGTCAATGCTACGATGAAGAATGCAGGTTATATCTCCGGTTGGCCCGGTTACGACCCGGAAAACAGTGATGCAAATACCCCGAGAGTAATTTATTTTGGTATTAACTTGACTTTATAATATCTACAGACTGATGAAACTAAATAATAAGAAAACAGGCATTGCCTGCATGATTGGAGTAGCTGTATTAGCAAGTAGTTGTTCGGATTGGCTGGACCCGAAGCCACTTTCATTCTATACGCCGGAGATTTCTTTTACGGATTACAACGGCCTGAAGACCGGAACGGATATGTTGAACCGTGACGTCCGTTACTTTGATTTTTATCCCACAGGAGGCTCTATGGACCCTTGTATCCTTTCCGAATATTTCTTTTCGGATATAAGTGTCAACGGACGTACTGACGCGGCAAACTCTCCACAGGATCTTGTTCGACAGATTACTCCCAGTGCTTCTCTGACAGGAAATGCAAGTCAGATTAATAACTATTGGACCTATCTGTATAAAGGTATTAAAGACGCCAATACATTGCTGACCCGTTCGGAAACGGCAGAGTTTGACAATGAAGACCAACGTAAGGAAATTGAAGGATTGGCATGTTTCCATCGTGCTTATCGTTATTACCGTCTGGTGAATCAGTATGGGGATATACCGTTCATCACAGAAGAAATCACCGGGCCACGTTATGATTTTTATTCAACGAAGCGTGAAGCAATCTTGCGGTATCTGAAAAACGATTTGGACCGTACGGCTCCTTATCTGAAAAACAACGTTTATATCGGTATGGTGACTCAGGCTGCGGCTTATCACTTACTGACAAAGATCAATCTTGCATTGGGCGAATTTGACGATGCAATCGAATCAGCCAATAACGTCATTAATGACGGAGTGCACTATCTAATGACAGAGCGTTTCGGTGTTGACAAGAATGACGCTACCAAGAATGTGATTTGGGACTTGCATCAGTCTGAGAATAAATCCTTGCCTGAAAACAAAGAAGTACTTTACATGGTGCTCGACCGTTATGATGCCGGTGAGGATATTCGTTCGGCAGCCGGACTGGAAATCAAACGGCAGGTGCTTCCCTGGTTTGCAAAAGACGGCGAGATTAAAACTCCCGACGGCAAAAACGGATTTACCGATAACGATGCAAAGAAAAATCCCTATCTTGAGCAATATGGTCGTGGAGTATGTACAGCACGCTCTACCTGGTATCATACGCACATGATCTGGACACTGGATGACACAGATCTTCGTCATGCTCCGGGCAACTGGATAGAAATGACCGACCTGACCTACAATAATCCTGAACTCAAAGGTACGGAATGGTACGGACAACCGGTTCGCTTTAAAGACGATAAAGGAAACATCCTGGTAAACGATACCATTCGTGACTGGGTGGGGTGGCCGCATTATAAGACCAACGTTGCCGACCAGAAAGATAAATGGTGGCGCGGTGGTTGGGCCGACTGGTATATTTTCCGTATTGCCGAAACGTATCTGTTACGTGCTGAGGCATACATTTGGAAGGGGGATGCAACCAGCCTCCAGAAAGCTGCCGATGACGTGAACAAGGTACGCCGTAGAGCGGGAGCCGATGAACTTGATGCTGACCAGATGACTATCCGTACGATTCTGGACGAACGTGCCCGCGAACTGTATTACGAAGAACCGCGTAAGACGGAGTTGACCCGTATTGCATTTATCTATGCTAAAACCGGCAAGGCGGACGATAAGGGACGTACCTACCGTATGGATAATTTCTCCGAGAAAAACTTCTTCTACGACCACATTATGGATGTAACGGATTTCTATAACAAAGGGGTGAAAACGCCGATTGGAAATGAATATACCATTGCTCCCCACAATGTATTGTGGCCGATTGCATTGAATGCTATTTCGACAAATGTGCAGGGACGTATCAATCAGACACCGGGATATGCCGGTTCGGAAAACAATATCGAGCCGTTGGACATTGACTTCAGCAAGTAACGTTTTCTTAATGGTATAACGTACCATTAACTTCCTGTTTATTGGGCATATATATCCACCACGCTGGGCATATATGCCCAATATGTTGAATCTATATATCCACCATGGTGGATATATATTTCCAATAAATCCCTCAATTATATCCGATATTTGGCGTATATTTGTACTTTGTCGGGTATTGGAACCAAAAAACTACCGAACTTTCATAATTTTTTAAACGATAAACGAATGAATCTAAGAACAAAAATCGGGGTCGTAGCAGTGCTGCTGTCTACCCTCACCGTGCAAGCACAAAACATTCCTTTCCGTAAAGCGGAAATAAAAGAAACGATGAAGAAAGTTGCCGACTGGCAAATAGCCAACCCCAACAAGGGCGCCGAACATGGTGACCTGAGCTGGACAAACGCCGTACTATATGTCGGTATGCTTGACTGGGCGGAATTGGCGGAACGTGAAGACGGTAACAAGGATTATTTTAAATGGCTCACCCGTATCGGAAGTCGTAACGGCTGGCAGCCGGACAAGCGGATGTATCATGCCGACGACATCGCTGTTTCACAACTCTTTATCGACCTTTACCGGAAATATAAGAACAAATATATGCTCAATCCTACCATTGCCCGCACGGATTGGGTGATGAAGAACCCGCCGACGGACGATTTCAAACTGGATTATCGCAAACCTGAGACACTGGAACGCTGGACTTGGTGTGACGCCCTCTTTATGGCTCCTCCGGTCTACACTAAATTATACGTCCTGACGGGTGATAAAAAGTATATCAAATTCATGAACCGCGAATACAAAGCTACGTATGACCACCTTTTCGACAAGGAAGAGAATCTTTTCTATCGCGACTGGCGGTATTTTGACCAACGCGAGGCCAACGGCCGGAAGGTTTTCTGGGGACGCGGCAACGGCTGGGTACTCGGCGGGCTGGCGGAGATATTGAAAGAACTGCCTGCAAAGGACAAGAACCGGAAGTTTTACGAAGAACTGTTCGTGAAGCTCTGTACCCGTGTCGCTAAATTGCAGAATGCGGACGGATTCTGGCATGCAAGTCTGCTCGATCCGGCTTCTTACCCGTCACCCGAAACAAGCTGTACCACGTTTATTGTCTATGCTTTGGCTTACGGAATCAACGAGGGACTGCTGGACAAGGATACTTTCCTTCCTATACTGGTAAAAGGCTGGAATGCACAAGTTTCTGCTGTCGATGCAGACGGTAAATTAGGTTATGTACAGCCTATCGGGGCCGATCCGAAGAAGGTGACGCGGAATATGACTGAAGTATATGGCGTGGGTGCTTTTTTAATGGGCGGATGTGAGATTTATAAAATGGCCAGATAAACAAGAACTCATAATCTAATGGTAAAAAATATGATTGTATTTCTGCTCCTGTTATTGGGAGCAGTTATGAATGATACGTCCGCACGTGATGTCATTTCTTTCAATACCGGCTGGCAATTTAAGAAAGGGCCGTTTTCTACGGACCCTATGCGTGCTTCCGCACAATGGGACGGCAAGTGGGAGGAAGTGACAATTCCCCATACCTGGAATGCGAAAGATATGCAAGTGAAAGCTGATGCATTCTACGAAGGTGTAGGTTATTACAGAAAGAAACAGTTTTTCGGAAATGAGTTGGCGGGTAAACGTGTATTCTTGCGTTTTGAAGGAGTAGGGGCTTGCACAGAAGTCTATGTCAACGGAAAGTTGGTGGGAACGCATAAAGGCGGGTATAGTGCCTTCGCTTTCGAGATAGGCACTGCCTTGAAACTGGGGGCTGAGAACGAGATTATCGTGAAGGCTGACAATACGGCCCGTCCCGATGTGATTCCTGTCAATCACAGTTTGTTTGGGGTGTATGGCGGTATTTACCGTCCCGTATGGTTGATTACTACGGAGCAGAATAATATCACAGTGACCGATTGCGCCTCTCCCGGTGTGTACATCACTCAGAAGAATGTATCAAGACGTTCGGCGGATATAACTGTTAAAGTAAAGCTGGATAATGGTAGTCTGGCTCCTGCGCAGCTTGTTCTGGAGAACAGTATTTATACGCAGGAAGGGAAAAAGGTGGTTTCCCAACGTCTGCCGCTTGAGTTGACTCCGCAAGGAACGCAAAGCTATGTATCAACATTCAAACTAAAGAATCCTCATCTCTGGCAAGGTAGGGAGGACCCTTATCTTTACAAAGTAGTCTCCCGTCTGTTGGCAAATGGTGAGGTGATTGACGAGGTCACGCAGCCTTTGGGTGTTCGTCATTACGAAATTGTTGCCGGAAAAGGTTTTTATCTTAATGGAGAGAAATATCCGATGTATGGTGTTACCCGTCATCAGGACTGGTGGGGCCTGGGGAGTGCGCTGACCAACCGTGAACATGATTTTGACCTGGCTCAAATTATGGATGTCGGTGCCACGACCGTGCGTTTTGCTCATTATCAGCAGTCGGAATATCTTTATTCGCGTTGTGATACATTGGGCTTGATTATCTGGGCGGAAATCCCCTTTGTCAACCGGGTGACAGGCTACGAATCGGAGAATGCGCAGACACAACTCCGCGAACTGATTCGTCAGAGTTTCAATCATCCCTCCATTTATGTGTGGGGGGTGCACAATGAGGTTTATCAGCCTCACGAATACACAGCGTCATTGACTCAATCTCTTCACGATCTGGCGAAGACGGAAGATCCTGACCGTTACACGGTTGCCGTGAACGGTTACGGTCACGCCAATCATCCGGTGAATCAGAATACAGATATACAAGGCATGAACCGTTATTTCGGCTGGTACGAAAAGAAAGTGCAGGACATCAAACCGTGGGTGGAAGGACTCGAAAAAGACTATCCCTGGCAGAAATTGATGTTGACCGAATATGGAGCCGACGCCAACCTTGACCATCAGACGGAGTATCTGGGCGATGCGTTGAACTGGGGAAAGCCTTACTATCCGGAAACTTTCCAGACCAAGACGCATGAATATCAGTGGAGTGTGATAGCTGAGCATCCCTATATTATTGCTTCTTATCTATGGAATATGTTCGACTTTGCCGTGCCTATGTGGAGCCGTGGCGGTGTGCCTGCCCGGAACCTGAAAGGGCTGATGACCTTCGACCGGAAAATAAAGAAGGACTCTTACTACTGGTATAAAGCGAACTGGAGCAAGTCTCCCGTACTCTATCTGACGCAACGACGTAACACGGACCGCGAACGGAAGCAGACTTCCGTCACTGTTTATTCAAATATCGGAACTCCCAAAGTTTACTTGAATGGTAAAGAACTGACAGGCATTCGTAAGGGATATACGGATGTACATTATATCTTCGACCAGGTGACACTTGAAAAAGGAAAAAACAAAATCTCCAAATCGATAGAATTCAATGATCCGGTCAGAGGAGTCGTCAAATCGCCGGACGGTAACTTGTGGGTATCCACTTCGGCCGGGGAAATCTCTAAGGTCGATGCCCAAAATTATACTATTATCAAAACCAATACTTTACCGGGAGATGCCATTAGCACTCAGTCGGCCTCATACACTTCTACTCCGTGTATTACAGCACAAGGAGATACTTTGTACATGAACGGCACAGGTACCAAAATCTATCGTCACATTTTTAGTAAAAACCAGACGGATCTGATGGTCGATGCGGCAAACATAGTGACAACAACTAGTGTTTACAATACCATAGCCGTCAATCCGGTTACAGGCGAAGTCTATCTGAATACAATCAAAGGATGGGGTAACGACCGTCTGATCAACCACATCAGTGTATTCGATTTCAGCGAAACCGAACCGAAATTGAGCGCCAATTATAAGAATCATACCAATTATCCAGCCGGAACATTCTTTACTTATAATTTTCAATAAAAGAATTTTGTAAATGAAAAAATACTATTCTTTATTTCTATTCTGGAGTCTGCTTACAGGTCTATCGACCTCCTGTAGTGACGACAACAAAAAAGATCCGTATCTTCCTACTCCGCCTCAGGTTTCTATCGGAAATCCAAGTGGGCAAACCACCTGTTTACCGGGTGAAACGATCGAGTTAAAAGCGATTCTGAACAATCCGTTACAGACCACTTTCCAGTGGCAACTGAACAAAAAAACGGTTTCCACAGACTCAATCTATCGTTTCACCTCTCAGGACCCCGGTAGTTTTGAAATTATCCTGACCGCAACCAATCAAGACGGCAAGGATTCCGACACCTTATTTCTGAAGGTCAACGGTAATCGGTTCGCGATCTCCGATCTGAAAAATTGGACCGGTAACGGAGAAAACACCTCGGTCTTTGCCATTCAATGGGTTACAGGGGAGCATCTGCAAGAACCGGCAGACCAG
>ERZ772991.2040-NODE-2040-length-15330-cov-4.857218_pt1 | contig 15330 bp, 9 predicted proteins | sample MGYA00511128_ERZ772991 | MGnify/ENA primary metagenome ERZ772991 (study PRJEB29015, sample SAMEA2737655) | human gut metagenome | biome: human gut; feature: human-associated habitat; material: faeces | place: China | collected 2012 ... | reverse complement strand
GGTCTTTCACCCACTTATGAGCAAGCTCATGTGGGCTTAGACCTTTTGACCCTGGTATCATCTAAATCAGAGGATAGTACATCTTTTTATGTAGTGCTGAGGAAAGAAGCAGAATTGATGGGTGACGTGAGAAGGGCAGGATTTGTCAATGTGGCAAAATGTGTGGAAGAAGGAGCTGGAGAGGATGAAACAGATATCTGAGGCAGCGAAAAAGGATCAGATCCTGCATTATTTCAAAACCCAGTGGCCTGTGCTGCTGGCGGTAACAATCTCCGGTCTGATCTATAACCTCGGACTGCTGGCAGGACCGTGGTTTGAGGGCCGGATGACGGGATGCCTGGTGGACATTCTGGGTGGGAAAGCAGGATACCGGGATATGCTGGTGCTGGTGACCGCGTATGTGATGTCTATTGCCATCGTGCAGATCTCCCGTTATATTAAACGTTTTTATGTCAGACGATTTGCTAATAATGTGAATCGTGACATGAAAGAGACCCTTTACCACAGCCTGGTGCACAGAAGCCGTGCCGAACTGGAAGAAGAGGGTGCTGGAAATGTCATGACCAAGGCAATCCTGGATGTGGATGACTGCGCGGAGGGGATGAGGAAATTTACCACAGAGATCTTCGATACCGGTGTGGCACTGGCGGCATATGTGGGAATGTTGTTATTCTATGACTGGCGGCTGGCAATCTTAGGTATGTTGTTTTTACCGGCGTCATATGTGCTGGCGGAGAAGATGAAGCGTAACGTGCAACGCACCGGAGCAGCTTATAAGGAGCAGTCCGGAGATTTAAGCGACGCAACACTGGACAGAGCAACTAACGCTGTTACTTACCGTGTCTATGGCAGAGAGAAAGAGCGGGAGCAGGCCTATGAAGAGAATCTTGCCGCTTATGAAAAATCTGCTGTGAAGGCCAATATCTGGAGTACCGCATTTCCGCCGCTGTACCGGATCATCTCCATGATCGGCGTACTGTTTATCCTGTATTTCGGCAGCAGAAATGTGCTGGGCACCGGCTGGAAATCATGGGATGTGGCAGCGTTTACCACGTTTTTATCCTGCTTTTTGAAGTTAGCCGTGAAATCTTCTCATGCAGCGAAGCTATTCAATGCGGTACATAAAGCCCAGGTCTCCTGGAAGCGTATCAAACCACTGATGAAGGAAGACACTTATGAGGACGACAGCTTGGTACAGAAGCCGGGAATGCTGGAAGTATCTCATGTAAGCTTTGTTTATCCCGGCAGAGAGAAGATCTATGAGGACTTCAATCTGTCCGCTTTCCCGGGACAGATCATCGGTGTCACCGGAGCAGTGGCGTGTGGTAAGTCCACATTGGGTAAGACATTCCTCTGTGAATACCCTTACGAAGGAAGGATACGTTTCCACGGCAAAGAATTATCCGAAATGACCAAAGCGGAGCGCTCCGGCATGATAGGATATTTGGGAGATGATCCGGAGCTGTTCAATGACAGTGTCCGTAACAATATACTGCTGGGCGATGATGACGATCCGGAGAAGTATCTGAAGGCAGTCTGTTTCGACGGTGAAGTGGCAGAGATGGAAGAGGGTATGGACACCATTGTGGGAAATGGCGGCGTCCGGCTCTCCGGTGGACAGGCACAGCGGTTGGCATTGGCGAGAACCCTGTGCCATAAGCGTCCGGTCCTGATCCTGGACGATCCTTTTTCCGCACTGGATCGTGAGACGGAGGAAGAGGTCTTCGCCAATCTGCGGAAGTTTACAGCGAACAGTATCGTGATCCTGCTGTCCCACAGACTCTATCTGTTCCCCGAAATGGATCAGGTGCTGTGGATGGAGGCTGGAAAAGTGACTGCGGGAACCCACGAACAGATCCTTGAAAAGTTCCCGGAGTATGCGAGACTGTATGAAGCACAGGCGGATGGCGCCGATGCACACAGTACGCAGGAGGGAGGTCCGGATCATGCAGAAAAATAAACAGATGCAGAAAAATAAGAGGCAGAATGTGAAAAATGTCCGCAGCGTGATCCGGCAGACTGTGACAGGCTATGCAGGGCTGTCACTGGGAATCCTGTTGGCAGTCGCAGGTGCCATCGTAACCGCGCTTCTGCCGCCCTGGATCCTCGGAAGTATTGTGGATACGATCACCGCAGGAAACACAGTTCCGGTTGCATTGGTGATACTATATTTTGCTTTTACGGTGCTCACCGGTCTGACCGAAAGCCTTCGGGAAGGTCTGCTGACGGTCTTCGGCCAGAAGATCACTCATGCACTGCGGAGCAGCATGATGGAGAAATATACGAACCTGACGGCAGGGGAACTGACGAAGCAGGAGCCCGGTACTATCGTATCCCGGTTCGTAGGAGATGTGGATACGGTGGAGAACCTGTTCGCCTCCGGAATCATCAGTATGTTCGCCGATGCCTGTAAGATTATAAGTATCCTGGTGGTGATCTGGTTAAAAAACAGAGGACTGGCGATCGTACTTTTGGTTCTGCTTCCATTTCTGTATTGGTTCACCCGGACGGTGCAGAAAAACATGCTGAAAGCCCAGATCGAGAATCGTTGCGCCGTGGGCAGAGCATCCGGACATGTGCCGGAGACGCTGCACAATATCCGTACCATTCATACGCTGGGAAAAGAGCGCTACATGGAGCAACGCTATGATGAATATATTGCGGAGAGCTACCGCGCGGTAGATCGCACGAATTTTTATGATGCCATTTATTCCCCGGTGATCCTGATCCTGAATGCTATCGTGGTGGCGGTTGTGATGCTATTTTCTGCCTCCGGTAATGCAAAGGTGCTGACATTGTTCGGTATGTCTGCAGGTACAGCGGTAGCGGTAATTAACTATATCTCACAGATCTTTACCCCTGTGGAGAGTCTGGGAATGGAGATCCAGACCATACAGTCCGCCATTGCGGGCGTGCACCGGATCAATGAATTCTATGCGTTGGAGGAATTGCCGGAGAGAAATTCCGGGGAAAAACCGGCAGAACCACAGAATAGACCGGAAAAACCTTTTGTGGAACTGCAAAATGTGACCTTTAGCTATGAGGATGACGACCGTAAGATTTTGCAGGCTTTAAATTTTCAAGTATATCCCGGAGAACAGGTGACACTGTCCGGAAGAACCGGAGCAGGGAAGAGTACGGTCTTCAAACTGTTGTTGGGACTCTATCAGCCGGGAGAGGGTAAAGTGCTGATTCAGGGAAGAGATGCTTTTCAGATTCCGGAACATGAAAAGCGCAGCCTGTACGGCTATGTGGAGCAGACTTTTCATAGAGTACCCGGTACCGTGAAGGATCAGATCACGCTGTTTGACGATTCTTTTACCATGGAAGAGGTACGGGGGGCTGCAAGAATTGCGGGACTGGATGCGACGATAGAACAATTGGAAAAAGGCTATGACACTCCCTGTACCCAGGAGATCTTCTCCCAGGGACAGTGGCAGCTGTTATCTATTGCCAGAGCTGCGGTGGCGAAGCCGAAGCTCCTTCTGTTGGATGAGATTACGGCAAATCTGGATGCCCAGACCGAGGAAGAGGTGCTGCAGGCACTGAAGCGTGCCTCGGAAGGAAGAACGGTAATCTCAATTTCACATAGAGTAAATGCGGAGACAGGACGGATCATTAACATATAGTAAGATGTAAGATGCCTGACGGATTGCTCCGTGCTGCGCACTCTCACAATCCTGCCCGGTATTCGCATATCGTGAAGCTGACGCTTCCCTTTTATGCGAATATCGGAGCGGGTCATGAAACAAGAACCCCACGTTTGTGCGAGCACAGCGTGGGGTTCTTGTTTATGACCCTGGCATCTTACATAGAAATAAGTCCAAATGCATTTGCCACAGAGCTTAATAAAATAATCGCAGCAAATACCGGGCAGAGATAATTGATCATGAAATTGAATATCTTTTTGCGGCGGAAAGCGGCTTCTCCGTGCATGACTTCTTCTTCCACAGCCTTTACTCCGATGACGCGGGACACCAGTAGACAGATGGTGATGGCAGCAATAGGCATCATCACGGAGTTGGTCAGGAAATCGAAGAAATCAAGGAACTGCATGCCGATGATCTTCACAGCACCAAGCGGTCCGTAACCCAGTGAGGATAACGTTCCCAGTGCCAGCATGATCACACCCATGATCAGGGTAGATTTTTTACGACCCCAGCCAAGCTCGTCCTCGAAAGTAGACACAGCACTTTCGGTAAGTGCAATGGAGCTGGTCATGGCTGCGAACAGTACCAGTACGAAGAACATAATACCTACGAAGGTGCCCATTCCCATGCTGTCGAAGACCTTGGGAAGTGTGATGAACATCAGGGAAGGACCAGCCTGTAAGGTATCGGGATCTCCGCCGGAAAATGCGAACACGGCGGGAATGATCATGAGACCTGCCATGATCGCGATGGCAGTATCAAAGATCTCCACATTTTTCGTGGAACCTTCAATGGAGACATCTTTTTTCATATAAGAGCCGAAGGTGATGAGAATACCCATGGCAATGGACAGAGAGTAGAACATCTGTCCCATGGCAGCTACGACGGTCATCCAGGAGAAATTCGCAGGATTCGGGATCAGGAAATACTTCACGCCGCTCAGTGCTCCCGGTCTGGTAACAGAATAGACTGTGATGACCACGGAGAGCACTACCAGGATCGGCATCATAATGCGGGATACGCGCTCGATACCGTTGCGGACACCGGCGTAGATGATTCCCAGAGTACACAGAGTGAATACGATAAAGCACAGCTCTGTAGAGACACCATTGGAAATAAACGTGGAAAAATAACCGTCTGCTGCCAGATCATGTCCGTGACCCTTGGCATATTCCACCAGATATTTGATCACCCATCCGCCGATGACGGAATAATAAGGAACGATCAGAATAGGAATAATAGCGTTGATCCATCCACCGAAGGACAACCATTTGGATTTCCCGAAGGTATGAAAGGCACCTACGGGGCTTTTGCCTGTCATGCGTCCCAGTGATGTCTCTGCCACGATCATGGTATAACCGAAAGTCAGCGCCAGGATAATATAGATCAGCAGAAAGATACCACCGCCGTATTTGGCTGCCAGATACGGGAAACGCCAGATATTGCCCAGACCTACCGAGGCACCGGCTGCCGACAGGACGAAGCCGATCTTGCCGGAAAAGGAACTTCTGTTATTATTTTTGTGATTCATAGTTTAAACTCTCCCATAAAAAATTGTCGTAAACAGAATAAGTGTAACATAGAAATAAGGAAAATACAGTACGAAACAGTCTGATTGAGAATGGAAAAATTCGATCATGCAAGAGTAAAAATTGAATGGATGCATTTTAATTTTAATATAAAACAATCATTCTGAGGGAAAATACAGAACTGCTATAAATATAAGCCAGCAATGGCACTGCTGAATGACGGTGCATCTGGCAATTTAAAGTATATTTTTTCCTGCATTTCGCATACTAACTGCAACGTTAATGATTAGTAATGCGAGATGATGATTTATCTTACGCAATATGTCATGGAGGAAAAAATGATGAAAGCAACTGGAATTGTAAGAAGAATAGATGACCTGGGACGCATCGTGATCCCGAAGGAGATCCGCCGCACGTTACACATCAGAGAGAGTGATCCGCTGGAGATCTTCACCGACAGAGAGGGGCAGGTCATCCTGAAAAAATATTCCCCCATCGGAGAGATGACCACATTTGCCAAACAGTATGCGGAGAGCCTGGCACAGGTGTCGGGACATGCCACACTGATCGCGGACAGAGACCAGTTCATCGCCGTCTCAGGAGGCTGTAAGCAGCTGTTAAATAAATCCGTGAGCCGTCAACTGGAAGAGAGGGTCAATAATAGAGAGACTGTGATTGCCGCAAAAGGAGACCGCAACTATGTCAACATTGCGGAGGACATTGCCGTGGACTATGCCTGGCAGCTGATCACGCCGATCATCTGCGAAGGGGACATCATCGGAAGTGTGATCCTGTTGGAAAATGACGGGAAGAGCAAAATGGGAGAAGTGGAGCAGAAACTGGCTCTGTCTGCGGCGGGCTTCCTGGGCAGACAGATGGAACAATAATCTTTTCCAAAAATGAAGCAAGTATATTGATTTTCAGTTAAATTATCCATATAATAGAATAGAAAAGTGCAACCAGTTGCAAAAATCTATTCCAGGGAGAAAATATATGGATATTCGCAGAGATTTCTATTTGGAAAAGTTAATAAAAAGAAAGAGCAATGGATTAATCAAGGTGATTACCGGTATTCGAAGATGTGGTAAGTCTTATCTGCTGAATAACATTTTCTATCATCATTTGTTAGATTCCGGTGTGGAAGCAGACCATATCATACGGTTTGCCTTTGATTCTGCGGATGATCTTTACCTGATCGGTGAAAGTCTTATTCAGATCGAAAAGGAAAAGCGGGGTGTGGATCCGGAGAAATTTATGGCATATATTCGGTCGAAAACTACAGGAGAGGGAATATATTATCTGCTGTTGGATGAAATTCAGATGCTGGATTGTTTTGAGGCTGTTTTGAATGGATACCTTCGCAAAGAGAATATTGATGTGTTTGTGACGGGAAGTAACGCAAAACTGTTGTCAAAGGATATTGCTACGGAATTTGCAGGCAGGGGTGATGAAATTCATATGTACCCTCTCAGCTTTGCTGAATTTATGTCTGTTTATAACGGAGATAAATATACCGGGTTATCTGAATATATGCTTTACGGTGGAATTCCATTAGTGGTTCTGCGGGATGGTGCCGGGGATAAAGCAACAGCGCTGCAGAATTTATTTAACGAAATTTATATCCGTGATATTACGAAACGGAATCGTATAAAGAATATTGGGGAATTGGAAGATCTGCTAAATATTCTTTCCGCTGCGATCGGTTCGTTGACCAATCCGGAAAAACTAAAGAACACTTTTAAAACCGTGAAGAAATCTAAAATTACTTCTGCAACCATAAAGAAATATTTGGATTACTTTGAAGATTCTTTTTTGATAGAGTCAGCACAGCGTTATGATATTAAGGGAAAGTCATATATAGAGACTCCTAAGAAATATTATTTTTCTGATTTGGGGCTTCGGAATGCCAGAATTCATTTCCGGCAGTTGGAGCAGACACATTCCATGGAAAATGTAATCTATAACGAACTCCGGATGCGGGGATATAGTGTGGATGTAGGTGTTGTCCCTATCGCAGAAAAAGATTTGGAAGGAAAGGTAAACCGCAGGCAGCTGGAAGTGGATTTTGTCTGCAATCTTGGTTCTGCCAGATATTACATTCAATCGGCATATTCTCTTCCGGATGAAGCAAAGCGGACGCAGGAAATCCGACCGTTCCGGAAGATTGATGACTCTTTTAAGAAAATTGTCATTACAAAAGATATTGTGCAGCCATATTATGATGAATATGGTATTCTGACAATCAATATTTATGATTTCCTGTTGAATCCGGAATGCCTGCAAGGTTAAAGATAACAAGATCAGAAACAAATAACAAACGGTCGTAACCGGGTTAAGATACCACCTGGTTACGACCGTTTGTTTTACCGATATATAATTTCTCATCAGCTTCTTTTAATAATGCATGAATATCTTTGTCGGGGTCACAGATCAGACCGAAGGTCATATTTACTTTTACGTGCTGCCCTTCGTAGAGTGTATCCAGTTCGTGGATTTTGTCCATGAGAAGCTCCAGCTGCTTCCGGGCTTCTGTAAGATCTACATTTTCAAATACCAGTAGAAATTCCTCACCACCCCAACGCGCGGCAAAGCCACGGCGCCACATATGCTGTTTCAGCAGGGCAGAAACATTTTTCAGTACGGTATCCCCGCATTCATGACCGTAGGTATCGTTAACCTTTTTGAAAAAGTCAATATCTCCGATGGCGAGCGCAAAAGAATGGCGGGAGGATCTGGCTTCCTCGAAGATCTGCCGCAGCTTTTTGTCTCCGCTGCGGCGGTTGTACAGCTCGGTCAGGGCATCCTGCTCGATCATGGTACGGAGAGAACGCTGCATGGACAGGGCACAGCGACCGATATCACCTAACTCATCACTGCGCTTTGTTACGGAATGATCCAGTGTGGCGTTCAGATTCCCGGAGGCTACTTCCGACAGGAAACTATGGATATGGAGTAATACAGCCACGAATCTTCTGGTGTAAAAATAGATGCAGACAGATACGAGAGCCACAAAACCGATGATCAGCCACGTCAGCGGATAGACGTAATTCTGAATGGATAGGGAGACTGTTTCACTGGGTCTGCCCACAAAAAGCATTCCGACGACGCTGCCGTCCTGATTGCGCAGAGGTATATAGTAGGAAAAATAAGCTTTGCCGTTAATGAGGGTATGAGTGTAGAAATGGTTTTCGCCGGTGTTCAAAACATCCCGGATCACAATATCGGGAGCACCGGAACCGACGATGCGTTCACCCTGGGCATTATACAGGGTCGTCAGAATGCGGGTATCCTGATAGAACAGGGTGATGTCCAGTCCGGTATCCTCTTTGAACTGATCCAAAAGAGAATAGTCCCTGGTGATATCCGTCTCTCCTTTATACAGAAGATAAGCAACATCTCCCTCCAGGTGGTAATCGCCGGGATAGGCAGCGTTCAGAAGTGTAGTGGCACTTTTCGTGGCATCATACAATTCACGTTCCACTTCCTGATACATAGTTTTTGTGAACCATTGGGAAGTGAAAAACAACATCGCAATTCCCAGCGCCAGTAAAGGAAGCAGTCCGATGATCTGCAGAGTATATGATATTTTACTGCTGCTTTTTTTCTGTGTATTTTCCATAGAATTCCCTGCCCCTTCCAATCTAACCGATACACATTAAAGTGATAAAAATATTATATGAAATAAATGTCGGAAAAGCAAGAAAGAAAAGCTTTATAAGCAAATCTCAACATCCGGCTTGACAACGCAAAAAAATGAGATATATAATAGCGGTATATCAAAAATGCATTGACGAAGAGAGTAACTTTTCCGCAGAAAGGCAAAGCGAGCCGGTGATGGTGAGAGACCGGTGCGAGTAAGGGAATCGTGAAAATCACTTCTGAGCTGTCAGAACCAAAGCGTATGCCGGTAGTTCTGGACGGAATCCCGCCGTTATCGGGAAGCATATCACTCCTATATAATAGGAAGTATGTTGTAAGAGGTGGTTAACGAATGCATAAGCTTCGTCCTGTTACGGGACGGAGCTTATTTTTGTACTATTCAGAGGAAAGCATCGAAGATGCGATTTTGTGAATGAGGCGCTGAATAGTACAAAAGCTGTAATAAGAAAAGAAAGGAAGCGCACTATGTACAAGCAGGTACCTACAAGCCTGAATTTCGTAGACCGTGAGAAAGCCGTCGAGAAATTCTGGGAAGACAACAACATTTTCAAAAAAAGTATGGAGCATCGTAAGGAAGGCGAGACCTATACCTTCTACGACGGACCGCCTACCGCCAACGGTAAGCCCCACATCGGTCATGTAGAGACCCGTACCATCAAGGATATGATCCCCAGATACCGTACCATGAAGGGATATATGGTTCCCCGTAAGGCAGGCTGGGATACCCACGGACTTCCCGTAGAGCTGGAAGTTGAGAAGCTGCTGGGTCTGGATGGCAAGGAGCAGATCGAGGAATACGGACTGGCACCTTTCATTGACAAATGTAAAGAGAGCGTCTGGAAATACAAGGGAATGTGGGAAGATTTCTCCCGTACCGTTGGTTTCTGGGCGGACATGGATAACCCTTATGTTACCTATGATGACAATTTCATCGAGTCCGAGTGGTGGGCACTGAAGACCATCTGGGACAAGGGTCTGTTGTACAAGGGCTTCAAGATTGTTCCCTACTGCCCTCGCTGCGGAACCCCGCTGTCCAGTCACGAAGTGGCACAGGGCTATAAGGCAGTCAAAGAGCGCTCCGCTATCGTACGTTTCAAGGTAAAGGGCGAGGATGCATATTTCCTGGCATGGACCACAACTCCCTGGACCCTTCCTTCCAACGTGGCACTGTGCGTGAATCCGGAGGAGACCTACCTGAAGGTGAAGGCTGCTGACGGTTATACCTATTATATTGCAAAGGCATTGGCAGACAAGGTACTGGGCAGCCTGGCAGAAGAAGGTAAAGCAGCTTACGAAGTACTGGAGACTTATGTTGGTAAGGATCTGGAGTACAAGGAGTATGAGCCTCTGTACAAGTGTGCGGGAGATGCCGCTGAGAAGCAGAAGAAAAAGGCACATTTCGTGACCTGCGATGATTATGTAACCATGACCGATGGTACCGGTATCGTTCATATCGCTCCTGCTTTCGGTGAAGACGACAGCCGTATCGGACGCAACTATGAGTTGCCTTTCGTACAGTTCGTAGACGGCAAGGGTGACCTGACCGCAGAGACTCCTTATGCCGGTAAATTTGTAAAGGATGCAGATCCTCTGGTATTAAAGGATCTGGACGCAGAGGGCAAGCTGTTCGATGCACCGAAGTTCGAGCATGATTATCCTTTCTGCTGGAGATGTGATACTCCGCTGATCTACTATGCAAGAGAGTCCTGGTTCATCAAGATGACCGCTGTGAAGGATGATCTGGTACGTAATAATAAGACCATCAACTGGATCCCCGCTTCCATCGGTGAGGGACGTTTCGGCAACTGGCTGGAGAATATTCAGGACTGGGGCGTATCCCGTAACCGTTACTGGGGTACTCCGTTAAATATCTGGGAGTGCGAATGCGGACACCAGCATTCCATCGGCAGCCGTGAAGAGCTGTACAAGATGAGCGGCAATGAGAAGGCGAAGACTGTAGAATTCCATCGTCCTTACATTGACGAGATTACTATCACCTGCCCCGAGTGCGGCAAGCAGATGAAGCGTGTTCCCGAGGTGATCGACTGCTGGTTCGATTCCGGAGCAATGCCTTTCGCACAGCATCATTACCCGTTTGAGAATAAGGAACTGTTCGAGCAGCAGTTCCCTGCCAACTTTATCTCCGAGGCAGTGGATCAGACCCGTGGATGGTTCTATTCACTCTTGGCAGAGTCCACCCTGCTCTTCAACAAGGCTCCTTACAAGAACGTTATCGTTATGGGCCACGTACAGGATGAGAACGGCCAGAAGATGAGTAAGAGTAAGGGCAATGCAGTAGATCCTTTCAACGCACTGGAGACCTACGGTGCAGATGCCATCCGTTGGTATTTCTACACCAGTTCCGCACCCTGGCTGCCGAAGAGATTCTCCGGCAAGGCCGTACAGGAAGGACAGCGTAAGTTCATGGGTACTCTGTGGAACACCTACGCATTCTTCGTACTGTATGCGAATATTGACAATTTTGATGCTTCCAAATATACACTGGAATACGACAAACTGCCCGTAATGGATAAGTGGCTGCTGTCCAAGCTGAACTCTACCGTTGCAGAAGTAGACAGCAATCTGGACCAGTACCGTATCCCCGAGGCTGCCAAGGCTCTGCAGGACTTCGTCGATGAGATGAGTAACTGGTATGTAAGACGCAGCCGTGAGCGTTTCTGGGCAAAGGGTATGGAGCAGGATAAGATCAATGCCTACATGACGCTGTACACCGCACTGGTGACCATCTGTAAGGCAGCCGCACCCATGATCCCCTTCATGACAGAGGATATTTACCAGAACCTGGTAAGAAGCAATGATGCATCCGCTCCCGAGAGTATCCATCTGTGTGACTTCCCGGTAGTGAACAAGGATCACATCGACAAGAAGCTGGAAGAGGATATGGAGGATGTACTGGATGCTGTCGTTATGGGACGTGCGTGCCGTAACGAGGCTGCCATCAAGAACCGTCAGCCCATCAGCAGAATGTATATCAAGGCAGATTTCACCTTAAGTGAGTTCTACCAGGAGATCATTGAGGATGAGTTAAACGTCAAGGAAGTGGTATTCACCGATGACGTACGTGACTTTACTTCCTATACCTTCAAGCCTCAGCTGCGTACCGTAGGACCTAAATATGGCAAACAGTTAGGCGGCATCCAGAAGCACCTGGCTGCACTGGACGGCAACGCAGCCATGGATGAACTGAATGCAGACGGCGCATTAAAGTTCGATGTAGACGGTGTGGCTGTGGAACTGACCAAGGACGATCTGCTGATCGACATGGCACAGAAGGAAGGCTATGTATCTCAGGAGGACAATAAGATGACCGTTGTGCTGGATACCAACCTGACACCGGAACTGGTAGAGGAAGGCTTCGTATACGAGATCATCAGCAAGATCCAGACCATGCGTAAGGAGAGCGGCTTCGAAGTGACTGATCACATCCGCGTATCCATCAACGGCAACGACAGGCTGTCCGAGATCGCCCGGAAGAACAAAGACGCCATCAGCGGAAAGGTTCTGGCAGACGAACTGACAAGCGGTGCGGAATATGCCGTATCCAAGGAATGGAACATCAATGGCGAGAACGCAGTGATCGCTGTGGAGAGAGTATAAAAGTTTTGCAATAAAATGCCGGAATAAAGAGATTCTGTGGTTTTCCCAACGGGGAGGACCGCGGAATCTTTTCTGTTTCGGAAAAACATTTACGAAACTTACGAAAACCGGCGAAAACAGTTGGAATGCGCATGGAAGTTTGTTATAATATTACCTGTATTTGGTTAAGAATATGGATGAAATCATAACGCTATCCGGTGCGGAATATCTTGAGAAGAGTACAGTACCGGAGAGGCAATAGAGAGGAGAACACAGGTGAAAAAATCAGTAGCAGCCAGCGAGAAGCCGGTAAAGGCAAAAGAGTTCGACAAGGAGCTCTTCAAGAGAAGTGTGGAATATAATGTGCGCACCCTGTATCGTAAGAATCTGGAAGAAGCAGATGCACAGCAGATCTTCCAGGCAGTATCTTATGCGATCAAGGATCGTATCGTAGAGAACTGGATGGAGACTCAGAAGGCATATGAGAAGGAAGATCCCAAGATGGTCTACTACATGTCCATGGAGTTCCTGATGGGAAGAGCACTGGGTAATAACCTCATCAACTTAAAGGCATATAAGCCCGTAGCAGAAGCTTTGGAAGAACTGGGACTGGATCTGAACCTGATCGAAGACCAGGAGCCGGATGCAGCACTGGGTAACGGTGGTCTGGGACGTCTGGCAGCATGTTTCCTGGATTCCCTGGCAACGCTGGGATATCCCGCATACGGCTGCGGTATCCGTTATCGTTATGGCATGTTCAAGCAGGAAATCCGCGACGGTTATCAGGTAGAGGTTCCCGATAACTGGCTGATGAACGGCAATCCTTTTGAATTGCGCAGACCCGAATACGCCAAGATCGTAAAGTTCGGCGGTTATGTCAGCGTACACACCGATGAGAATGGCAGAAATGTATTTACCCAGGAAGGTTATCAGTCTGTTAAGGCAATTCCGTTTGATTTCCCCATCGTGGGTTATGGCAATGGCATTGTAAACACCCTGCGTATCTGGGATGCGGAGCCTGTAGAGTGCTTCCAGCTGGATTCCTTTGATAAGGGCGATTACCAGAAGGCGGTAGAGCAGGAGAACCTGGCACGTAATATCGTAGAGGTTCTGTATCCCAACGACAATCACTATGCAGGTAAGGAGCTGCGTCTGAAGCAGCAGTATTTCTTCATCTCTGCATCCGTACAGGAAGCTGTAGAGAAGTACATGAGAAAGCATGACGATATCCATAAATTCTATGAGAAGGTTACGTTCCAGCTGAACGATACCCATCCTACTGTAGCAATCGCAGAGCTGATGCGTGTGCTGATGGATGATTATTATCTGACCTGGGAAGAAGCATGGGAGATCACCACCAAGACCTGCGCTTACACCAACCATACCATTATGGCGGAAGCATTGGAGAAATGGCCCATCGAACTGTTCTCCAGACTGCTTCCCAGAATCTACCAGATCGTAGAGGAGATCAACCGCAGATTCGTTCTGGATATCCAGCAGAAGTACAGCAATGTACCCGGCGTGGATGTACAGGAGAAGATCCGCAAGATGGCCATCATCTATGATGGACAGGTGAAGATGGCAAATATGGCAAATATGGCTATCGTTTCCGGTTACTCAGTCAACGGCGTGGCAAGACTGCATACCGAGATCCTGGAGAAGCAGGAACTGAAGGACTTCTACGAGATGTTCCCGGAGCGCTTCAACAATAAGACCAACGGTATCACCCAGAGACGTTTCCTGCTGCATGCGAACCCGCTGTTAGCTGACTGGGTAACGGCTCACGTAGGTGACGACTGGATCACCGATCTGCCGCAGATCTCCCGCCTGAAGGTATATGCGGATGACAAAAAGGCACAGCAGGAATTCATGAACATTAAGTACCAGAATAAAGTACGTCTGGCAAAATACATTTTAGAGCACAATGGTATCGAAGTAGATCCCAGATCCATCTTCGATGTACAGGTAAAGCGTCTGCATGAGTACAAGAGACAGCTGCTCAATATTCTGCATGTAATGCACCTGTATAACGAACTGAAGGAGCATCCGGAACTGGATTTCTACCCCAGAACCTTTATCTTCGGCGCGAAGGCAGCAGCCGGTTACCGTAACGCAAAGCTGACCATCAAGCTGATCAACTCCGTAGCGGATGTGGTGAACAACGATCCTGCCATTAACGGCAAGATCAAGGTTGTATTTATCGAGAACTACAACGTATCCAACGCAGAGATCATCTTCGCGGCAGCAGATGTCTCTGAGCAGATCTCTACGGCAAGTAAGGAAGCATCCGGTACCGGTAACATGAAGTTCATGCTGAACGGTGCCCTGACTCTGGGAACCATGGACGGTGCCAACGTGGAGATCGTAGAAGAAGTGGGCGAGGAGAATGCCTTCATCTTCGGTCTGTCCGCACAGGAAGTTATCAATTATGAGAACAACGGCGGATATGATCCTATGGAGATATTCAACAACGATCAGGATGTCCGCAAGGTACTGATGCAGCTGATCAATGGAACCTTCGCACCGGGAGATCCCGAGCTGTTCCGTCCGCTGTACAATTCTCTGCTGAACACCCAGTGTACAGCCAAGGCAGACACCTACTTCATCCTCAAGGACTTCAAGTCCTACGCAGAGGCACAGAAGAGAGTGGAAGCCGCTTACCGCGACGAAGACAACTGGGCTAAGAGCGCGATCCTCAATGTGGCATGCTCTGGCAAGTTTACCTCCGACAGAACCATCCAGCAGTATGTGGATGAGATCTGGCATCTGGATAAAGTGGTACTGAAGTAAATGGAAAGTTAGTAAAGAAATGCTATCAAATCCCCGTAGCCCTTGGCAAGGTATAAGAAACGCGGCACGCTCGCGCTCTGTCGCAGAGCGTAGCGGTACATAAG
>ERZ772991.2020-NODE-2020-length-15453-cov-3.828419_pt1 | contig 15453 bp, 9 predicted proteins | sample MGYA00511128_ERZ772991 | MGnify/ENA primary metagenome ERZ772991 (study PRJEB29015, sample SAMEA2737655) | human gut metagenome | biome: human gut; feature: human-associated habitat; material: faeces | place: China | collected 2012 ... | reverse complement strand
TTGCGTTGTTCTCCCGGATTGCCCTTGCTATGCGCTCATCGGCAAGGGTCAGCGGCGTGTCTCTATCGTCAATGACAAGTACTCTTTCAAGGTCTGCGTCCGGCTCTCAAACGAAGCATTCAACCGGGAATCGCCCCATAATTTGCTAATATCGACCAATGGATGGGTAAACCCTGAAACGACTGGATCCAAAGCTATTTCTTGATTTTCCGTTTCGATTACACCTTCGGTAACAGCTTCTTGTGCCCATTTTTGAGCTTTTGTCCGATCAACTTTCACAATATGCATAGCCATACGAAGTTTTAACGAATTGGCAAAACGTCTCCATGTGTCAATACTAAAATCTTTCGTTACCCAGTCACTTTGTTGCAAGATACCATTCAAACGACTTTTGTACCACCCCGGACGTTGCTCATAATGTTTCAAACAAGCATTGATCGTATCCAGATTATCTACGATAGTTTCATAAATATCGGCCATCTTATTGAAGGTAAATGGATTCGTTTCCTTATTATTCTTGTGATCTACATAGGGAATAGAGCCATACAGGTCGACCATCTCCTGTGCCGAATAATTGTAAAGCAATAGTCCTATCGCTTTCATCTCGGGGATAGAGTCGATATGAGGGTGATTCAACATGTTCACCAAATTGTTTTTCACCATGAGAAAAGCGCCATAAGGGCCATCGCAATATCCTCGATTGTAATAGTAAGTAGAAGATAAAATACCGTCTCCCCCATGTGAGAAGTTATGAGGAACGCATAAATAGCCGGCATAGTTATCGACGGTTATATTATACACATATTGATATTGGTGAGCTCCGGGAAGCTGGCCTTCTTTTCCTCCTCTCATACAATATTGTACCGTTTGTAATTGAAAGAAATAATTGTTTAATTCTTTCTCGGCAAACGCAAAACCTTCTTCTGAAATCTCTTTTCTATAATCTATACTATCGGCTTTACCTTTGTAGACTATCGGATCCAATTCGGTATCACCACCAGTAAAGGTATCGGTGGGCATATCGAAATCTAAACATGAGTGCAAGCTCACAACAGAAAGCAATGCACCAAATGCCGCTAAAACAGTTTTTTTCATATATCTATTCATTATTTACTACTAAAAATCAATTTTCAAATTCACACCGACCGAACGGGTTGCCGGCATATTGAAGATATCGAACGCACCCAAACCGTTTTTGGTAGAGAGGGCGATATCGGGATCGACCGGAGCATCCTTATAGATGAAGAACAAGTTGCGGCCTACGACTGACAGCGAGAGGTTACTGATAACTCCTCCAAAAAGATTATGGAAAGAATAACCTAACGAAAGTTCTGCCAGACGGAAATTGGTGGCATCATAAACATATTGCGAACCAAACATATTACCACCTACTGCTTTGTAATATTCTTCAATAGGAGCCAAATTACCGTCTGGCATTACCATAGCCGGCTTTCCGTTCCATTGTAAATCGGGATTTGCTTCGGCTGCCAAACGAGCATCTCCCATTCGCTTAGATACACCTTGATAATCGAGATAAGCCTCGGTCAACGAGATGACCTTGCCACCGATACGACCGCTCACCAAGAAATAAAGAGAAAGGTCTTTCCAAGAAATCGTATTTCCCCATCCCAATTGGAATTTAGAATTCATATTGCCCAAGTAGACATAACTATTGTTACTTAACTGAGGTGCTCCGTTAGAACTTAAATAAATACTACCATCGTCATTGCGACGAAAATCGAGGGCATACATATCGCCGTAAGAACCGCCTTCGTCGTACCTTACCACAATATTACCACCGGCAATTTTTTGTTCGAGCTTAGACGACTTTCCTTGCTCATCTTTGAATGTCTTTACAATCTTGTTGTCGTTGTACGAGAAATTCACCGAAGTACGCCACATCCAATCTTTGGCAAAGCCCAACGAATAGGAAACGGTGGTTTCGATACCTTGATTACGAATCAAACCGGTATTTACAGGTTTGGACTTACCTCCCGTAGTGGCTTGTAGGAAATAGTTATTATACAATCCCGTGTGATAATACGTCAAATCCCAGTTCAACGAACTATCGAAGAACGATACATCGAATCCGGCTTCGAATGATTTTGAAGTTTCGGGAATAGGATTATCGAAATAGCCATAGGTAGACGAAGCGATCGCTCCGGTTGCTAAATCAGCTTTACCTTTATTAAACACCTCATTAGGAATAGAGTTACCTACTTCGGAGTAAGAAGCACGGAGTTTCAAGTGTGTAATAAATTCGGGCAAAGAAATATAGCGATGCATTAACGTATTGGCTCCGACCGAGAAATAGCCATAATTATCGGGAGTACCCCGATATTCGAATTGTTTGAAAGCCCGATACCAGTCTTGGCGATAGCTACCTTCCAAATAGACATAATCTTTGTATCCTACTTGTCCCGTAAAGAAAAGACCTTTATCCCAGTTGGAAGACAAGGAATACTCATTCATATTGCTTCCTCCCCATGACGCCAGAGGCTCAAAGAAGTTAATACGGGTCGGTAGCTGATTCATGTCGGTATAGGAGAAATAGGTGGCTCTCGTCCACAACTTTTGGGTCTCTCCTTTAACGGTGTGTCCCACCCAACCGGCCGATGCCGATACAGAGAAATCTTTGATTTCCTTGTTGTAACTCAACATGGCATCGACATAGACATCGTTGCTCCAAATGAGATCCTGTCCATACATACCATAGTCCTCGATAGCGGCTACGTTTTGCGTAGTGGCCATTCTCTTTGTAAATCCTTTATACTTGGCACGGTCCATGTTCAAACGGCCTTGTATCTTCAAGCCGGGAATGATTTCATAGCTTGCCGTAATATATCCATAGGCTCTTTCCTCCTCGGTCTGTCCTTTATTGGCATTCGTTATCCAATAGGGATTATTGTTACCCGGTGAAAAATAGGCCCATTGTTGCATCGGTCCAGACAACTCAATAGTACCATCGGGAACCCACTGTTTCTGATCATTATAATATCCGTAAATGTTTGAAGTCCACGTGCCTTCTCCTCGATAATTTTTCTTATAATAATCCATATCGATGTTACGCGGCATACGATACAAATCATATAACGGGTTCATGACCGTACCTCCGCCCGGACGATTCTTTGTCTGCGCATGCACATAGTTCAATGACAAATCGACATTCAACTTCTTGTTGAACAAAGAATAACTCTGACGGAATGAAAAAGTATTTCGTTGATAAGTATTATTGGGAACCATACCGTCGGCGTAGGAGTTGGCATAAGAGAAATAGGAACGTACTTTCTCAGTACCACCACTTACCGATACCGAGTTGTTGTAAGTCGCACCTGTCTCGAAAAAGTCGGAAATATCGTCTTTTGCATAATTACGCAACTTAGCTCCACTGTAATTGAGCTCCTCGGGTGTCATTTCAGAAATCTTTTTGCCCCAACTTTCAGTAGTAAGAGTACTGGCTGCCAGATTTACATTTGCACCATATACATTCTGTATCTGAGGAAGTACCAACGGATTTTCAAAAGTCACATTAGAATTGACACTTACCGATACACGACCCTCTTTACCTTTCTTGGTCGTAATCATAAGCACGCCGTTGGCCGCAGCACTACCGTAAAGAGCAGCCGCATTAGCACCCTTCAAAATGTTGATGCTCTCGATATCGTCGGGATTAATCAAGGAAAGAGCATCCCCACCCTCCGAAGAACTCGAATAAGTGAGGCTCTCGCCACCAGCCCAAGAAGAAGCCGCTCCACCGACTTGGTTAGTCATAGGTATACCGTCGATAACGATCAAGGGGCTGTTGTTACCCATAACCGACTTATTACCACGCAAAAGGATTTTTGAAGTACCACCGGCTCCACCGGCACTTTGAGTGATAGTTACACCGGCTGCTTTCCCTTGAAGCGAATTCACGAAGTTGGCATCTTGCACCTTCATTAAATCATCTCCCTTAATTTCTTGGGTCGCATAGGTCAAAGACGATTCTTTACGGGTGATACCCATGGCGGTTACAACGACTTCGTCGAGCACCTCGGAATTGTCCTGCATAACTACATCTATCTTGCTCTGCCCGTTGATAGCGCGCTTGATGGTTTGATAACCGATGTAGGAAAACTCCAATTCGTTACTCCCCGCAGGAACCTTGATCGAGTAGTTACCATCGAGATCTGTCGCTACGGCCACATTTGTACCGGAAACTTTTACCGTGAGGCCGATAAGAGTCTCTCCCGACGGATCGGTAACTGTACCCGTTACCACTTTTGTCCCCGTGGCAACATTTTGATTTACACTCTTCGATTGTGCCGCTCCTTGTGGCGACATCGTATCAGCTGCGCTGACATGCGCAGCAGTACCGATTCCAAAACCAGAAACCAGTACGAAAGCTACAATAATTGCTTTTAGATTTCTTCTATACATACGTGTATTATAGGTATTCGAATACTAAAAAATAATTCTCCTCTCTCATTTTAATTCTAAAAAATAGTCTCTCTTATTTCCATAGGCTAATGTTTTTTATATTAAAAATGGATAAACTTCAAAATGCTTCCTATAAACTGCGACGTAGTCGGGATTCTGATAAAACGACATGCCTCACCATTCGTAAATGATACTTCAAACTATCAAAAAAAACAGATATGTACTTTTTCATGGATCCTTTAATGTTTTTTCATGAATCAATAAGTATCTCTATAATTTTTTTGTTATATATTATATAACCCCAAATCAAAAACAATCCCTAGTGAAAAATGGAATTTTTTTTTTGCTCCCTTGAAGAAAATAGTAGTAGAACCAATTGGAGCAAGTATATATCTATTTGGTTTATAAACAAATACAAATTACTCCAAAGATTACACTTTTTAGAAACTATCTATGATTCCCTCCCAAACAGCATTTCTTATTTATTATCGGAATCCCTATCCGGCACAGAACCGTCCCCTTCCGTATTACGTTTAATATCTAAATATTGTCACAAAAAAGGCGTATTTGAAGAAAAAAGAGTACTTTTGCGGACTATTCCATTCTCATATCAGGATTATTGTGTATTTACTTCCAAAAAGTTTCTTGACTTTATGATAAAAATTTCATTTGAAAATATTCGACAAGCCGCTAAAAATATCGGCAACTACGCTTTACGGCTTAGTGAAAAGATTCGTCGTATTTCTCCCCGGGTATGGTTGTATGTGGGGGCAGGTATTCTCCTACTAAGCGGAGGATTATATTGGTTACTGCGTCCCGCACCTCCGGGTCCCGACCTACCGATAGTCGAAGTCGAGCCTGTTGTTACGGACGATGTGGAAATTTACGGGGAATATGTAGGCCGCATTCGTGCTCAGCAATTCGTTGAAATAAGGGCCCGAGTAGAAGGGTTCCTTGAAAAAATGCTCTTCGACGAGGGTACTTATGTAAAAAAAGGACAACCCCTTTTTATAATCGACCCCAAACAGTATCAAGCTCGAGCAAATAAAGCCAAAGCTCAGCTAAACAAAAACAAAGCGTTGGCATTGAAAGCCGAGAGAGACTTGGAGCGCATCAGACCTTTGTATCAACAAAATGCAGCCAGCCAACTCGATTTAGATAACGCCATCGCTTCTTATGAAAGTGCAAAAGCCGAAGTAGAAATGAGCGAGGCCGATTTAACCCAAGCCGAAACAGCATTGGGTTATACGACTGTGAGCTCCCCTATCTCGGGATATATATCGGAACGTAACGTCGATATAGGAACACTTGTCGGCCCCGGCGGGCAATCGTTACTGGCTACGGTCGTAAAGAGCGATACCGTTCGTGTCGATTTCAGTATGACCGGACTCGATTATTTGAAAAGCAAAGCCCGTAACGTTAATTTAGGGCAAAAAGACACGACCCGAACGTGGGAGCCTTACATTACTATTACTTTACCCGACAATTCGCCTTATCCTCAGCGGGGAATAGTCGATTTTGCCGATCCACAAGTCGATCCTCAAACCGGTACATTCTCAGTAAGAGCCGAAATGCCCAACCCCGAACATATATTATTACCGGGGCAGTTCACCAAAGTAAGGTTACTGCTCGATGTTCGGGAAGCGGCAGTCGTTGTCCCCAATAAAGCAATCGCTATCGAAAAGGGTGGCGCTTACATATTCGTCGTAAGAGCCGATAGTATTGTAGAAAGGCGTATGGTCGAATTGGGACCGGAAGTAGGAAACAATGTCATTATCGAACGAGGTTTGGTTCCCCACGAAAATATAGTGGTCGAAGGATTTCATAAACTCACTCATGGAGATAAAGTTATCCCCTCGACTTATCGGGCAGAACAAGAAGACCATTCTAAAAACTAGTATGTTATGAAATCGGACTTCTTTATCGACAGACCCATATTTTCAATTGTTATTTCAATTGTTATCGTTATCGTCGGTGTATTAGGTCTTTTTTTACTCCCGATAGACCAGTACCCCCAAATTGTTCCTCCGGTAGTCAAAGTATCAGCCTCCTATCCGGGAGCTAGCGCACAGACGGTCACCCAAGCTGTCGCCACTCCCATCGAACAGGAATTGAACGGTACGCCCGGCATGCTTTACATGGAATCAACGAACAGCAATTCAGGAAGTTTTTCGGCAACAATTACATTCGACATATCGACCGATCCGGATTTAGCTGCCGTTGAAATACAAAACCGCGTGAAACAGGCCGAAGCTCGCCTCCCGGCCGAAGTAGTACAAAACGGTATTTCCGTGGAAAAACAGGCTTCCAGTCGATTAATGACTGTCACTTTGCGCTCTAACGATCCGAAATTCGACGAAATATACCTCAGTAATTATGCCACGCTCAATGTGTTGGACATGTTGAGACGGGTCAAAGGAGTGGGTAGCGTATCGAATGTCGGTAGCCGTTATTACGCTATGCAGATATGGGTTCAACCCGACCGCTTGGCTAATCTGGGACTTACAGTGGACGATTTACAAAAGGCATTGAAAGACCAGAATCGGGAATCGGCCGCCGGAGTATTGGGTCAGCAACCTATCATAGCACAAGGGCGATTATCTTCCGTAGGAGAATTTGAGGACATTGTCATACGGGCTAATCCCGACGGTTCTTTGATTCGTTTGCGCGATGTCGCTCGCATCTCTCTCGAAGCACAATCTTACAACACGGAAAGCGGAATAAACGGAGGTAATGCGGCCGTGCTTAATATCAACATGCTACCGGGAGCCAACGCAATGGAGGTTGCTGAATCTGTGAAGAAAGAGATGGAGGAGATTAGTCGTAACTTCCCGGAGGGTATTACTTATGAAATTCCCTTCGATATGACCTCTTATATTTCCCAATCCATAAACGAGGTTTACCATACGCTTTTCGAAGCCCTGATTTTGGTTATCTTGGTTGTATTTCTCTCGCTACAAAATTGGAGAGCTACACTTATCCCGGTTATAGCTGTACCTATTTCGTTGATAGGAACATTCGGAATCATGCTTGCGTTCGGATTCTCGCTCAATATGATGACCCTTTTGGGTTTAATCCTTGCTATCGGAATCGTGGTCGACGATGCCATAGTCGTAGTCGAGAATGTAGAGCGAATCATGAATGAGGAACATCTTAGTCCCTACGAAGCTACCAAAAAAGCCATGCAAGGATTGGGTAGTGCCATTATCGCTACCTCGTTGGTGTTATGTGCCGTATTCGTCCCGGTCAGCTTTTTGACCGGTATTACAGGTCAATTGTACCGACAATTCACGATTACTATTGCCGTTTCGGTCCTTATTTCGACATTAGTCGCACTAACTTTGAGTCCCGCCATGTGTGCTTTACTGCTCAAACCGGATTCAGGAAAAAAGAAAAACAAACTCTTTCGTTACATAAACTTATGGCTAGCACGAGGCAATAGACTTTATGAGAAACTCATTCGAAAAGGATTGAAGCATGCTCGCAGAGTAGTAGCGGCTTTCGGTATATCTCTGATAGCGATATGGGTTCTTAACGAAATAGTTCCCCAAAGTTTTATGCCACAGGAAGATCAAGGGTATTTTACCGTTGAGTTAGAATTACCAGAAGGCGCTACATTGGAAAGGACACGCCATATAACCGAACGAGCCATGAACTATTTAATGTCTCGTGAAGACGTAGAGTATGTACTCAATGTGACAGGATCTAGTCCCCGTGTCGGTACGAACCAATCTCGAAGTCAATTAACGGTTATTCTAAAACCCTGGGAAGATCGCAAATCGTCGAATCTCCGAGATATTATGGAGGAAATTCGTGAAGAATTAAAAAAATATCCCGAAAGTAAAGTTTATTTGAGTACTCCACCCGTTATTCCGGGATTAGGTAGTTCGGGCGGTTTCGAAATGGTGCTCGAAGCACGAAGCGATGCGAGTTATGCCGATTTACAACGAGCCGCCGACACATTACTTTATTATGCCTCTCAACGAAAAGAGATAAGCGGTTTATCGTCTTCTATTCAAAACGATATACCTCAGCTTTATTTTGATGTAGATCGGGACAAGGCTCAAATGCTCGGAGTAAAAATAGCCGATATTTTTTCAACGCTCAAAACATTTACGGGGTCGATCTATGTGAACGATTTCAATATGTTCAACAGAATCTACCGTGTATATATCCAAGCCGAAGCACCGTATAGAGCACATAAAGATAATTTGGGTCTCTTCTTCGTCAAAGGAAGCAATAACGCCATGATACCTATTACCGCTCTTGGTACAACCTCGTATACAACAGGTCCGGGGACCATTCGTCGGTTCAATATGTTCACCTCCACAACCATATCGGGAGAAGCGGCCCCGGGTTATAGTTCGGGACAAGCAATGGCTATACTCGAAGAAATAGCAAGCAAGCATTTGCCTAAAAACATTGGCATCGAATGGAGCGGGCTTTCCTATCAGGAAAAACATGTAAGTGGTCAGACAGCCTACATATTGGCCTTAGCATTACTTTTTGTCTTCTTATTCCTTGCAGCTCAATACGAAAGTTGGTCTATCCCAATAGCAGTTATATTATCTCTTCCGATAGCAGGAGTCGGAGCCTATTTAGGAAACTGGATATGCGGCCTTGAAAATAATATTTATTTCCAAATCGGCTTGGTTATGTTGGTGGGATTAGTCGCTAAAAATGCAATTCTTATCGTAGAATTTGCCAAAGACGAAGTCGAGAAAGGAAATAATGCAGTGGATGCTGTAATCAAAGCCGCACACTTACGATTCCGACCTATCGTAATGACCTCTTTGGCCTTTATTTTAGGTATGTTACCACTTGTCTTTGCCAGCGGTCCGGGATCGGCCAGTCGTCAAGGTATCGGTACAGGCGTATTTTTCGGTATGATTGTGGCAATTACCGTAGGTATTATTTTTGTTCCCCTTCTTTTCGTATGGGTTTACAAGTTAAAATCTAAAATAATGAAACGATGAAACAGATGAAAGTTTCCATATATATATTGGTGACAGCATTCATTTTAAGTAGTTGTTCTATACAAAAACGCTGTCAGGCTCCCGAACTGAATTTACCAGATGAAATTATTGCGGGAGAAAACGATACATTAACCATTGCCGATATGTCATGGTGGGAGTTCTATTCCGATTCGACTCTTAGCAAATTAATTAAAAAGACGTTAAGAAATAATCGGAATATGCAGGCCGCAGAAGCTCATATCAAGCAAATGGAAGAATTATACCGCGTGAGTAAAGCATCTCGTTGGCCGACTATCGGAGCTCAACTTTTCGCCGATCACGAAACCAATGATTATTACGGTGAAAAGTTCTCAAAAAGCCCCGAATTTAGTCTTAAAGCCTCATTAGGTTGGGAAATAGACCTATGGGGGAGCCTACGTTGGGGAAAAAGAAAGGGTGCGGCGGAGTACTTAGCCTCCGTGGAAGCTGCACGAGCTATGCAAATGACCCTAATTGCCGAAACAGCGATCGCCTATTTCGAATTAGTCGCATTGGATCAAGAACTTGAAATTGTTTTACAAACCGTAAAGACTCGTGAAGAAAGTGTCAACCAAGCCCGATTACGATTCGAGGGTGGACTCACTTCCGAAACAGCTTATCAGCAGGCGCAAGTAGAATTGGCCAGCGCTTCGGCTCTTATCCCCGAATTGGAGCAAAAAATCGCATTGAAAGAAAATCAAATTGCGGTATTAGCCGGAGAATATCCATCGAAAGTGGAACGAGGAGAATTCGACTTAAATGTAACTTGGCCCGAAAATATACCTATCGGGCTTCCCTCTACCCTACTGCAACGAAGGCCCGATGTGCGTCAAGCAGAGCAACAGCTACAAGCCGCTATGGCAGCGGTAGGAATTGCATATGCCGATCGGTTTCCACGATTAACTATAAGTTTAGTCGGAGGGCTTGAAAACGATGAACTAAAAGGATTTTTCGAATCTCCATTCTCCTATGTATCTGGCAATCTCGTAGCTCCTTTATTAACCTTTGGAAAGAAGAAAGCCCAATATAAAGCGTCATTGGCAGCCTATGACGAAAAACGTTTCGCCTATGAACAAAAGGTTCTTGAAGTTTTCCGAGAAGTAAATGATGCCGTGATAACTTATCAGAAAAAAAGGCGAACATCGGAACTTCAACTCAATCTTTTTGAAGCAGCTCAAAAGTATGTAGATCTAGCACAGTTACAGTATTTCAACGGAGTTATTCGTTACATCGATGTTTTAGATGCCCATCGTAAATTTTTCGATGCTCAAATAGGTTTGAGCAATGCTGTAAGAGACGAATATCTTGCTATGGTAAATTTATATAAAGTATTAGGTGGAGGCTGGGAAACAAGCCCAATTTAAGCGAGCGAATTTTTCTATAAAAATAGAGCCCGGGGATTATAAAACTCCGGGCTCTATTTTATTTATGGCCTTTTATCTCAGCAAAGTTTGCGTGCCCCATCGGCAATCACGACATCATAAACTTTGGGAAGACGACCGAATTTTGTCTTATATTCTGCTTTGGCTTTTTCCACGAACGCATCATACAATTCGTCCTTAACTAAGTTTATCGTACAACCGCCAAATCCACCTCCCATCACACGAGAGCCGGTCACACCACACTCTTTGGCAATATCATTCAGGAAATCGAGTTCTTCACAACTTACCTCATATAATTTACTCATTCCATGATGAGTCTCATACATCTTCTGCCCTACTGTCTCATAATCTCCTTGTTCAAGAGCATCGCATACGTCAAGGACTCGTTGCACTTCACCGATCACATATTCTGCACGCATATAATCCTCGGCAGACACCTCTTCTTTTACCTCGTCTAACATAGACATATTGGCATCTCTCAGGAACTCTACATGCGGGTGTTTCTTTTGTATGGCGGCAACCACATTCTCGCACGATTTGCGTCGGTCGTTATAAGCGGAAGATGCCAACTCGTGCTTTACGACAGAATCGAGCAATACGAGTCGGTAACCTTCGGGCTTGAACGGGAAGTATTGATATTCCAACGAACGGCAATCCAGTCGTATCAGATGACCGGCTTTACCGAACACCGAAGCAAATTGGTCCATAATACCGCAATTTACACCACAATAGTTATGCTCGGTAGCCTGTCCGATTTTAGCCAATTCGAATTTGTCGATGCCACAGTTGAACATATCGTTCAAAGCGAAAGCATAAGTACTCTCCAATGCAGCCGACGAAGACATACCTGCCCCCAGAGGAACATCGCCGGCAAATGCTGTATTAAATCCGGCTATTTTACCGCCTCGTTTAATAATCTCGCGGCACACACCGAATATATAACGAGCCCAGCTGGCACGGGGAGCGTCTTCCTCGTTCAATCCAAACTCTACATAATCTTTTAAATCTATCGAATATGCGCGGACTTTATCCGTCCCATTAATTTTAAGTTCTGCAACCATTCCTTTATCGATGGCTCCCGGAAATACAAATCCACCATTGTAATCTGTATGCTCTCCTATTAAGTTTATACGACCGGGAGAGGCATATACCGACCCGGTAGAGCCATCAAAATGTTTGATAAAACGACTTCTTACAAATTCTATATCCATAATACTAAATTAAATAATTGTATAACTTATATGATTATTTCTCTCGAACCGAAAATTTAAACTGTGTATGACTTTCGAATTTTTCATGAGGGCGTAAGATAACAGAAGGATAATTTTCATGATTAGGACTATCTGGAAAATGTTGAGTTTCGAGACAGATAGCAGCTCTCATCGGATACCGTTTCCCATTTTTCCCGATAAAATTCCCTGTCATCCAATTGGCTGTATAAAGCTGTACACCGGGCTCTGTCGTAAAGACGTCCATCACGATCCCGGTTTTGGGCGAAACACACTCTGCACAAAATGAAAATTCACCGCTCCGCTTCTTATTCAAAATATAAGTATGATCGTAACCTTTTCCATAAACCAGTTGTTCAAACGGCTCGTTTATACGGCTACCGACTTCATAAAGTTTACGAAAATCCATCGGGGTTCCCTCTACCGCCGACTTCTCTCCGTAAGGTATAGCCGTATCATCGGTTGGTAAATAGTAATCGGCATCAATGCATAACAGATGATCACCGATGTAAGGATCTCCCGCACCCGACAAATTAAAATACGAATGGTTTGTCAGATTAACGATGGTAGGTTTATCGGTTTCTGCATAGTAAGTTATATCAACGGCATTATCGTCGGTTAATTTAAATATGACCTTCACTTGCAGATTTCCGGGAAACCCTTCTTCACCATCAAGAGACAATCGGGAAAATTCTATTGTTTGTTTATCCAATTGATTGGCATCCCAAACATGGAAGTTGAATCCTTTTACCCCTCCATGCAGGCTGTTAGGCCCATTGTTTATCGCTAATTTATCATACAAAACTCCATCGATCGTGAATTTCCCTTTTGCAATACGATTGGCATATCTACCACAAGTCGCTCCAAAATAAGGTTCCTCCGATGTAAGGTATTCCTGTATGTTATTATGCCCCGTAACCACGTCTATCATCGTCCCATTTTTATCGGGAACCATTAACGAAACGATACGAGCGCCATAATTAGTTAGGGTCAATTCGCACCCGTTTTTATTAACCAAGATATAGAGACCGGTTTGTTTACCATCGACTAAGCCTTGAAAATGTGTTGGATTCAATCCTGAAAGAGTCATATCCATATTCTTCTTTTTAAGGTTAACTAAATTTGTTGATTGTGTAAAGTTAACGTTATCTTTTTTTCTTCCAAAGATTTTTTTATGGTTTTGCATAAAATTATCAGAGAAGAAAAATTTTAACAGATTTTTTCACTACATATCCATTCTTTCGATTCACATCTGCATATCGAGCGATCCATAAACCCCGTGACGTAAACCTGTATCTGATTAAACATACTTATTGAAGTTTGCTCCCCTCATTTTTCCTTCGTTCTTAACACCTCTCATAGACTTGCACACAACCTCTAAATATCCCGGCTCTTATTCGTAAAATCCAGCCCGGTGCTTCGTCGAAACTTTGCCGGTCTGGATTTTTCCTATGTATTCGATAAATCCCGTAGACGAGAGCCTATTCTTTTATCCTCCATTATTATCTTATATTAATAATCTTATGGGTTTGAAGTGAAAGCCTCCATCGGGGGTGGCTCTTAATGTATCCGATAGCTGCGGTAAGATTGTTTTCATTTTTTATCTCATCATTGACATCACAAGGTTGCAAGCTACAAAAACACTCATAAGCTGTGGCGATTTTTTCATACGGTTCCATATCTTGTCCCTGATAAACGACTTTGATTTCATTCATACGCTGTATTTTCACAGGAATCGTTTTAGGAGAGCAAGTAATCCAATCGATCGACCGTTCCAAATCAGTATCTAATGCGATTGATCCGTTGGTTTCGATTTGGACAAATTTCCCGACTTCATGCAATCGGTCGACAAGCGAATGCGTAAGTTGTAAAGTGGGTTCCCCTCCTGTAATAACTACATGTTTCGCAGGATAATCAGAAATAGCCTTTACAATCTCTTCTTCTGTAAAAATAGTATAATCCTCATGTTTTGTATCACAGAAATCACAATGCAAATTACACCCCGCTAACCTCACAAAAATCGCAGCCGTACCTGTAAACACACCTTCACCCTGTAATGAGTAAAAAATTTCATTTACTTTCATCTGTCAATATTTTCATTTTCAAAATCGTCGATTTCGTAAATAGCCGTATTTCCACCACTTTCTTGAACTTTGGTTTTATAACATTCGGGAATCTGATCCGTAATCCATTTCGCTATGTTTTCAGCGGTCGGATTAAAAGGCAGCAATTCATTCAGATTCCCATGATCAAGATAGCCATGAATCTTATCTTTAATGTGTTTAAAGTCACAAACCATACCGTCTTGATTCAGTTCTTTCGCTTTACAATAAACCGTAATAATCCAGTTATGGCCATGTAATTTTTCACATTTACTTTCATATGAAAGGTGCAAAGAATGCGCGCCTGCAATTTCCATTGTCTTAGCTACGTAATACATTATAACTTAACCGTTTTATTCGTTATTAATCCTCGTATTCTGTCTGATCTTCAATCCCGGCATCCCGAAGAGCCTCTTTGCGTTCTACACAAGTACCGCATTTCCCGCAATGTTTCTCCCCTCCTTTGTAACAAGACCACGTTTCGGCATAGTTCAAATTCAACTTTTTCCCCCGACTGGCAATTTCTGTTTTTGAAATATCGGTATAGGGAGCAAAGATGCCAATATTCTCATAAGTTCCCGAACGCATAGCTTTATCCATAGCTTGGATAAACCCCGATCGACAATCGGGATAAATAGCGTGGTCTCCGCCATGATTTGCAATGAGAACTTGTTTCAAGCCATTGCTTTCTGCGATACCGCAAGCAATTGATAACATAATGCCATTCCGAAACGGGACAACCGTACTTTTCATATTTTCATCGGCATAATGTCCCTCCGGTACAGAGTCGCTACCGTCCAACAACGAACTTCTGAAATATTCTTTCATAAACGCAAGAGGTATTACTATATGTTTTATTTTTAACCGCTCGCAATGAATACGAGCAAACGGTATTTCTTTATGGTTATGATTAGCTTCATAATCAAAAGAAACGGCTAATGCTATGCGGTCGGCATACTCATACAACAAAGTAATACTATCCATACCGCCAGATACTACGATCAACGAATCTTTCATATTTTCTATTCTTATATTCGATTGCAAAGATAATGAAAGGTAAGAGTAGGATAAAACGGACAAGTTCGTTTTTCGTACCTATTTTTGTATTTCTCACAAAAGGGGGGGGGACGTGCAAAGCCAGAGTTGAAACACGCTTTATTTAATTATTCAATGCAACCTATCTTTACAGGTTGTAAAGATAAATTAAATCCATATTCCTCTTATAGGATTTCTTGCGCAAGCCATTAAAAAAATCGCTATCTTTGTAGATACGAAGATGGGATTCGGTTCGGCATAGTCAAATCGGAAATGAATTTTCCGTTTGTCT
>ERZ772991.2014-NODE-2014-length-15489-cov-3.118310_pt1 | contig 15489 bp, 12 predicted proteins | sample MGYA00511128_ERZ772991 | MGnify/ENA primary metagenome ERZ772991 (study PRJEB29015, sample SAMEA2737655) | human gut metagenome | biome: human gut; feature: human-associated habitat; material: faeces | place: China | collected 2012 ... | reverse complement strand
GGAGTTGTTATCAGCCAGAAGCCGGTAGAAGAATATGTGCCGCTGTCACTTGGATCAGATGGATCTGTAACGACTCAGTTCGTAGCGACCACGCTGGAAGAGCTGGGACTTTTGAAAATGGACTTTCTGGGGCTTCGCACCTTGACGGTGATCCGAGATGCAGAGAAGCTTGCAAGCTACAGTTCCGGAAAAGAGATCAACATTAACAAGATTAATTTTGACGATAAAGCAGTACTGGATTCTATTGGAACGGGAAAGACAGACGGTGTGTTCCAGTTAGAGAGTGCAGGAATGAAGAACTTTATGAAAGAGCTGAAACCGCAGAGCCTGGAAGATATTATCGCCGGAATTTCCCTGTATCGTCCGGGGCCGATGGATTTTATCCCTCAGTATATCCGGGGCAAAAACCGTCCGGATACCATCCGTTACGACTGCCCTCAGCTGGAGCCGATCCTGAAGCCTACGTATGGGTGTATTGTCTATCAGGAGCAGGTTATGCAGATTGTTCGGAACCTGGCAGGTTATACTCTGGGCCGAAGCGACCTGGTACGTCGAGCAATGTCCAAAAAGAAGGCCTCTGTCATGGAAAAGGAGCGCCAGAACTTTGTTTACGGAAATGAAGCAGAGGGAGTTCCAGGCTGTATTGCAAATGGAATTGATGAGGCAACGGCAAATAAAATATATGATGAAATGATTGATTTCGCCAAATATGCCTTTAATAAGTCCCATGCAGCAGCCTATGCAGTTGTTTCCTACCAGACAGCCTATCTGAAGTACTATTATCCTGTAGAATTTATGGCTGCACTTATGACGTCGGTTATTGATTTTCCCAATAAGGTTGCAGAATATATTCTGGTCTGCAGACAGATGGGGATTAAGATCCTGCCGCCGGATGTGAACTGTGGAATGTACGGATTTTCTGTAGATAACGGTGCAATCCGATATGGCCTGTCCGCTATAAAGAGTGTGGGACGTCCGGTTATTGAAAGCCTGGTAAAAGAGAGGGACGAGAACGGACAATATCGTTCCCTGAAGGATTTTATGGAACGAAACTCTCCGCAGATGAATAAGCGAGCAGTAGAAAACTTTATCAAAGCAGGTGCGCTGGATTGCCTGGATGGTAACCGCCGCCAGAAAATGCTGGTTTATCAGAAGATTTCCGACAACATCAGTCAGGAGAAGAAGAATTCACTGGCCGGACAGATGAGTCTTTTTGATCTGGTAAGCGAGGAGGACAAGAAAGAATTTGAAATCCGTATGCCCGATGTGGAGGAATTCGGAAAAGAGGAACTTCTGGGATATGAGAAGGAAGTTCTGGGAATCTACCTCAGTGGTCATCCTCTGGAAAATTACCGGGAAATGATGGAGAAAACCATTTCTGCGAAAACCTCTGATTTTCAGCAGGATGAAGAAACAAATCTTCCGAAAGTCATGGATGGTCAGAAAGTAATTATCGGTGGAATGATTACGGATAAAACCATCAAATATACAAAGAATAATAAGGTTATGGCATTCCTCACAGTGGAGGATCTGGTAGGAACAGTGGAGGTAGTTGTGTTCCCCAGAGATTATGAGAAAAGTCAGCAGTTCCTGAATGAAGAAGGCAGAGTATTTATTCAGGGCAGAGTATCTGCAGAGGACGATCGCGCCAGTAAACTGATCCTTGAAAAAATCCGTCCCTTTGACAATATGCCAAGGGAAATCTGGATACAGTTTGACAATAAAGAAAGCTACACACAGCAATCTCAGGAATTGCTTGCAGACCTCAGACGTTCACCGGGTGACAGTGCTGTTGTGATCTACCTGAAAGACGTAAAGGCCATAAAGAAGCTTCCGGTTGGATATCATGCACAAATTCAGGACTCATGGCTGAACTATATGTACGAAAAATATGGTAAAACCAATGTTAAAGTTGTAGAAAGAGGATTGAAAAACTTATAGAAATGCGCTAAACTATACCCGAATATGTGTATAGTAAAAATGAGATAGATTCAGAAGATGGAGGAAGAAAAGATGGCAGAAAACAAGATAAAAACCATTGGTGTCCTTACCAGCGGTGGTGACGCACCTGGAATGAATGCTGCAATTCGTGCAGTTGTCAGAAGAGGTTTAAGCAATGGATTAAATGTAAAAGGTATTCTGAAAGGATATAATGGTCTGTTAAACGAAGAGATTATTGACATGAGCGCAAAAGATGTATCTGATACAATCGAACGTGGAGGTACAATCCTTTATACAGCACGTTGTGCAGAATTCCGTACAGAAGAAGGCCAGAAACGTGGAGCAGAGATCTGCAGAAAACATGGAATTGACGGACTTGTTGTCATCGGTGGTGACGGATCCTTCGCAGGTGCTCAGAAGCTTGCGAATCTCGGAATCAATACAATCGGTCTTCCCGGAACAATCGACCTTGACATTGCATGTACAGAATATACCATCGGATTTGATACAGCTGTAAACACAGCAATGGAAGCAATTGATAAAGTACGTGATACTTCCACTTCTCATGAGAGATGCAGTATCATCGAGGTTATGGGACGTGGTGCAGGATATATTGCTCTGTGGTGCGGTATTGCCAACGGTGCTGAGGACGTTCTGGTTCCTGAAAAATATGACTATGATGAGCAGAAGCTGATCAATAACATTATCGAGAGTCGTAAGAAAGGCAAAAAGCATCACATCATCATCAATGCAGAAGGTATCGGTCATTCTGAAGCAATGGCAAAACGTATCGAAGCTGCCACAGGTATCGAAACACGTGCTACAATCCTTGGACACATGCAGCGTGGTGGAAGCCCGACATGTAAAGACCGTGTATATGCATCTATGATGGGTGCTCTGGCTGTAGACCTTCTTATTGCAGGCAAGACATGCCGCGTTGTCGGATATCGTCACGGTGAATTCGTAGACTTCGATATCAATGAAGCACTTGCTATGCAGAAGGGTATCTCTGACTATCAGTGGGAAGTATGCCAGTCACTTTCTCATAACTATGATAAAAACAACAAATAACAAATGAATAAAAAGATGCAGTTATATAACAGACTGCATAAATTAAATACTGCTCAGATAATTACCCTCGGTTTTGCGGGAGTGATTATCTTAGGGGGATTACTTCTGTGGCTGCCGTTTTGTACGGCACCCGGATACCACACATCTTTTACAGATGCCATGTTTACCGCAACCACAAGTATATGTGTAACAGGGCTTGTGACAGTTGTTACGGCAACTCACTGGACTCTGGCAGGCAAGATTATTATTCTTGTCCTGATCCAGATCGGAGGTGTGGGACTGATTTCCCTGGGCAGTATTATTTTTATAAGTCTGAGAAAGAAAATATCGCTGAGGAACCGGCGTGTTATCCAGGAGTCCTATAATATGGACAGAATGGGTGGGATGGTCAGGCTGGTGAAGAAAGTTCTGATCTGTGTGTTTGGAGCAGAAGGAATCGGTGCAGTGTGTTATGCAGTTCGATTTATTCCGCAGTTCGGTCTGGCAAAAGGTCTGGGATACTCTGTTTTTACGGCAGTATCTGCATTCTGTAATGCTGGTATTGATCTGCTGGGAGAGGACAGCCTGGCTCAGTATGTTGCTGATCCGATCGTAAACTTTACAAGCGTAGGACTGATCATTATGTCAGGACTTGGATTTGTGGTCTGGTGGGATATCTGGGATAAGATCAAACGAGTCATCAGAGGGAAACTTCCTGTGGGACGTATATTTAAAAATCTCCGTCTTCACAGTAAGATCGTGTTGATGATGACGCTGATACTTGTTGTGGGCGGTACAGTACTGATCTTTCTGTTTGATCATGGAAATCCGGAAAGTATTGGGACATATTCGCCGGGAACGAAGTGGATGGCATCTTTGTTCCAGTCAGTTACCACAAGAACAGCCGGATTTTTCACTGTAAGCCAGGAGAGATTTTCCAATGCAACTTATATGCTGTGCCTGGTATTGATGTTGATCGGCGGTTCCCCTATGGGAACAGCAGGTGGAATTAAGACAACAACAGTTGCGGTCCTTCTGCTGAGTCTGAAATCCAATCTTCAGGGAAAACGGGATGTGGAAGTACACCACAGGAGAATCAGAGACAGCTATATCCGTTCTGCCATCGTAGTGACAGGTATGGTACTTACAGTACTTATTCTCATGAGTATGCTGTTGTGTGCAGCCATGCCGGAAGCACCTATAGAAGATGTTGTTTATGAAATTACATCTGCGGTTGCAACGGTAGGACTTAGCAGAGGGCTGACATCCTGCCTGAATACAGCAGGCAAATGGATCGTGATCCTGACTATGTATCTGGGAAGAATCGGTCCGCTGACTCTGGGAACTGCAGTGACTGTACGTGTACAGAAAATGCCGGCAGATTCACATCTGGCAGAAGAAGATATTATGATTGGATAGTAACGGTTCGGCAGTCAGGCGGATATTCGCAGAGGATAACGAATACATGTTCAGAAAGAGAAATGAGGAAGAAAATGAAGAACAAATCTTATGCAGTGATCGGTCTTGGGCAGTTCGGGATGACGGTAGCCCTTACTCTGGCAGAGGCGAACTGCGATGTACTTGCCATTGACGATAAAGATGATAATGTGCAGGATATCGCAGAGAAAGTTTCCTATGCTGTCAAGGCAGATGTGCGTGATCCGGGAATTCTGGAATCGTTTGGAGTTCAGAACGTAGATGTTGCGGTCATCGCAGTAGCCGAGAATATGGAGGCCAGTATTACAGCAACGATGCAGGTGAAAGAACTTGGAGTTCCTTTTGTCATGGCGAAGGCAATGAATTCTCTTCATGGCAGGATACTGGAGAAAATAGGGGCAGATAAGGTGATTTATCCTGAACATTCCATGGGTATCAGAGTTGCAAGAAATCTTCTCTCCAGTGGATTTGTCGATATGTTTGAGCTTTCTTCTGATTTCAGTATGGCAGAATTTAAGATTCCGCGGGAATGGATAGGAAAAACACTTCGGGAGCTGAAGGTCAGGGAAAAGTATAACATCAATCTGATCGGTCTGAAGCATGGCGATAAGATGAATATGAATGTGGCGCCGGATGAAGTGTTTCCGGCAGACTGCACAGTTGTTGCAGCAGGAGCAAACAGTGACCTGAATAAGGTTTCGGAAAATTGAGGATAAGATATGATCACCAGTGTAAATAACGGACAGGTAAAAAATATCATACAGCTGAACCAGAAAACAAAAGCCCGCAGAGAACAAGGGCTTTTTGTTGCAGAAGGAAGAAAAATGTTCGGCGAAGCACCTAGGGATTGGATTTCGAAGGTGTATGTATCAGAAGCTCTCAGCGGTGATGCAGAACTGATGGCTCAGGTGGAGAAACTTCCATATGAAATAGTAACAGATTCTGTTTTTCGACAGATGAGCGATACGCAGACGCCGCAGGGAATTATGACAGTGCTTAAGAAACCTTCCTATATAATGGAAGATATTCTCGGCGGGGAAAATCCGCTGGTTATGATTCTGGAAGATCTGCAGGATCCGGGAAATGCGGGAACTATTCTCCGTACAGGAGAGGGTGCCGGAGTAAGCGGAGTTCTTCTGACAAAGACCTGCGTGGATATCACAAACCCGAAGGTTATACGATCAACCATGGGTTCTGTCTACAGAATGCCTTTCCTATATGTGGAAAGTGTGGTATCATTAGCACAGGAACTGAAAGACAGAAATATCCGCACATTTGCGGCGCATCTGCATGGTAAGAACTCTTATGATCAGGAATCCTACACAGGAGGAACTGCTTTCCTGATCGGCAATGAGGGAAAAGGACTGACAGATGAAGCGGCAGACAGTGCTGATTGTCTGATACGGATTCCTATGTGTGGAAAAGTAGAATCTCTGAATGCTGCCATGGCATCCGGAATTCTCATGTATGAAGCTGCTCGTCAGAGACGATAGCAGACGAAAGGAGGAGTTTCATGCAGCCTTTGATCTGGCTTGGGATTCTTGCGTTATTGCTTGTTGTAGAGGCAATTACGGCAGGACTGACCACCATCTGGTTTGCCGGCGGCGCACTGGTCGCTGCTATTGCATGTTATGCAGGAGCGAACCTCACTGTACAGATATTGCTGTTTCTGTGTGTTTCATTGGTACTTCTCATCTTTACCAGACCACTGGCAATGAAGTACTTCAACAAAGAAACCATACAGACCAATGCAAACAGTCTGATTGGAAAGAAAGCAGTTGTGATTCAGGAGATTGACAATCTGGCGCAGACAGGCCAGGTTCGTATCAATGACATTGAATGGACTGCACGTTCTGCTGATGACGAAAAAATCGGCGAAGGCACCGTTGTAACGATCGAAGAGATCCGAGGTGTGAAACTTATCGTAAAACAGAATAAGGAGGATTAGTTATGGGCGTGGTTTTTCTGATAGTTATTATCGTTATTGCGGTATGGGTCCTTGCATCCTGCGTCCGCATTGTACCACAGGCATATGCAGTAATCCTGGAGCGTCTGGGAGCTTATCAGGCGACCTGGAGTACAGGAATTCATTTCAAGGTTCCGTTTATTGAACGAGTAGCCAGAAAGGTAAATCTGAAGGAACAGGTAGTGGATTTTCCACCGCAGCCGGTTATCACAAAGGATAACGTAACCATGCAGATCGATACTGTCGTATTCTTTCAGATCACAGATCCGAAGCTTTATACTTACGGTGTGGAGAATCCGATCATGGCAATCGAGAATCTGTCCGCAACAACCTTAAGAAATATTATCGGTGACATGGAACTGGATGAGACACTTACATCACGTGAGACGATCAATACTAAGATGAGAGCTTCTCTTGATGAAGCTACTGATCCATGGGGAATCAAGGTCAATCGTGTGGAACTGAAGAACATTATTCCTCCGGCCAGCAGACGGAAAGCGTGTCAAATTTATCCTTCACCGGTATTTTCCACACCCTTCCTTCCCTCATCACGCCGCAGCACGGCACGCCGTCCATGCATGCACTGACGGAAATACCCGCAGGCAAACCGTGCAAAACCACCTCTGCGGACTCATGGAACGCACAGGGATCCCCTTCGCAGTTCCAATCCAGATCCAGGGAATTGGTGCCGCCGCGGTAAAGGAACCCATGCACGGCGCATTCTCCGTTCCGGTATGCATATCCGTCCCCTGCATCTTCATACAAATGGGAAGCCACCTCCCCTTCCGGCGCCCACCATACATCCAGCGTCAGCGGCGGCCGAGGCAGTTCTCCCACGTATTGCTGTACCGGCCAATGGGGAATTACCGCCCCTCCGCGGACATACACGGGCAGGAAAGAAAGGGGGCACTTCACCCATACATCCTTTCCTGTGTCCTCCATCAGGCTGTCCGTGTGGTAGGAATACCAGACGCCCTCCGGAATGTAGAGGAACCGCCCGCCTTCCTGCGGCTCATGAATGGGAATGACGTACAGATGGTCTCCAAAGAAATACTCCGCCCCCCGCCAGTAGGTGTCCTTGTTGGTAAAACATTGCAGGGCCAGGGAGCGCAGCACGGGCATGCCCGTCTCCGCGTACCGGCGGAACTGCGTGTAGATATAGGGAAGCAGGCGGTAGCGGCCCTCTATGGCGGCTTTCACGTAAGAGGTGACTTCCTGCCCAAAAACCCATGGCTCCTGACCGCCGAACTCCCCGGAGGAATGATTGCGGAAAAAACCGTGGAAAGAAGCCATTTGCATCCAGCGGCAAAACAATTCCGGCGTGGGATGCCCCATGAATCCCCCAGCATCCGCTCCCGCAAAGGAAATGCCGGAAGCCGCAAGCCGCTGGCACTGGAAATTGGCCAGCTTCAAATGTTCCCAGCTGGACCGGTTGTCCCCTGTCCATGTGGCGGCAAAGCGCTGCAATCCGGCAAAACCGGATCGGGACAGCAGGAAGGGGCGCCGGTCCGGAGCGTGACGCTTCATGCCCAGCCAGGAGGCTTCCGCCATGCACTGCCCGTAAATATTATGGGCCTTTTCATGGGAACAGGGCATGCCGTCATATTCATGCCGCGTATCCATCGGGAAAGTGCGGTCCGGAAAAACGACAGGTTCGTTCATGTCGTTCCAGAGGCCGCGCACGCCAATTTTCCCAATATCCCTGCTGAACAGATCCGCCCACCAGCCGCGTACGGCAGGAGCCGTAAAATCCGGAAAATTGCAAAGTCCCGGCCATACTTCTTCCGACAATAAATTGCCTTCCGACCGGCGGCAGAAATAATTGCGTTCCATCCCCTCTTTCCAGACCGGATTGGCGGAATTGACCTTCACGCCGGGATTGACAATCAGAACCGTCTTCACACCGTCCTTCTCCAGGGCGCGGACCATTCCTTCCGCGTCGGGAAAATTCTGTTTGTCCCAGGTAAATCCCTCCTTCCGTTCCATGTAATGATGGTCCAGATGCACGGCATCGCACGGAATGCCCAGGCCCCGGAAACGCTCCACCAGATTGTATACGGCCTTGTCCGGATAATAGCTCCACTTGGACTGGTGGTACCCCAGCGCCCACAAAGGCGGCAATTCAGGCGTACCGGTAAGGCGCGTATAAGCGGAGATGATGTCCAGAGGAGTGCGGCCGTAAATGAAATAATAATTCATCAGGCCCCCGAAGGACCCGAAGGAAAGAACCTTTTCATCCGTAGCTCCGAAGTCGAAATACGAACGGCACGTGTTGTCAAACAACAGGCCGTACGCCTTCCTTTCCCGCAAACTGAGGAAAAAGGGAATACTTTTGTAAAGGGGATCCGATTCCTCATGGAAATCATAATGGTCCGCTCCCCACATGGAGAAATACTTGCCCCTCAGGTTCAAGGCGCACGGCTTGTCCCCAAGCCCGAAAAAATGCTCCGTTTCCTGAAGATTTTTCCGTATCCATACCCGGGCGTCTCCAGTCCAGTCCTTGCTCTCCCGGCCGAATCCGCCCTCATCCGTCAGCAGGGGCTCATCCGTAGCAACATCGTAAAAATCCACCTTTTGCTCCTCCGTGCGAATGCGGATGCGGAGCAGAGACGTCTCAACGACATGAACCCCGTCCTCATCATACTCGCGGATTTCCGCTCCCGGTGCGGAATATCCGGGGCTTACGGCATAGCTCGGCTCGTCTTCCGGCACCGCTCCGGGGAAATACGTTACGCGGACAATACCGGCATCAGCAAGACACATGCTGAGAGTTATTTTGGAAACCGTATTCGTGTACTCCCATTTGACGAGACTCCCCCGGAGAGGAGGTGTTTTTCGTCTTTCAGGGATGTTGGAAACGGAGCACATTGAAGCCGGACGGAAGAGAGGATCAAAAGCGTTCAGTCCAGACTAAATCAATTTCATGACGAACGCAAGATTGAACTAAAGCAGCACTTTTCTTTTCATTATTAGAGTAAAATTATTCATATTAATCTAGACCGAACATGAAAAATCTGGTTTTATTGCGTTGGTGTACAACACGGCACGAGTCCGTATCCTTCCCGGCACCGACAAACCACATCAACCGATGAGCACAATTCGAGTTCTTACATTAGGATGGGAATTCCCGCCCCTGGTCAACGGGGGGTTGGGCATTGCCTGCCTGGGTCTTTCCAAGGCGCTGGCAAAAAAAGTGGATTTAAGGGTGATCGTTCCCAAGGCCGATCCTTCCGTCCTTTTTGACGGATTTCAGCTCACCGGTCTCAATAACGTCTCCTATCGGGAAGTGGAGCAAGTGGACCGGAAATATTCTTATGACAGCTTTGCCCTGGTGGAGCGCGCGCCCATTGAACTGGACCCCTACACCACCGTGGAAGGGGAATCCGGCGTGGTGCAGTTCACCAAGGAAGGCCGCATCACCTTCTCCAAAACGCATGAAGCCGACCTCCAGCTGTTCAGGAACAAGGAAGACCTTTACGCCGGAGACCTGGCCCTGAAAGTCATTCAATTCTCAAAAATAGCGGTAAAAGTCGCCCTCCAGCAGGATTTTGACATTATCCACGCCCACGACTGGCTGACCTACCTGGCTGGCGTGGAAGTGAAAAAAGCCACGGGCAAGCCCCTGGTGGTGCACCTGCACGCTTCCCAGTTTGACCGGGCCGGAGCGGATGCCCGCGGCTGGATTTACGACATTGAAAAATTCGGCATGGAACAGGCGGATGCCGTTATCCCGGTCAGCAAATACACGGGAACCATCGCCAGCGGGCACTATGCCATTGACCCCCATAAGATATTTCCCATTCACAACGGCGCGGATCCGGTCAAAGTCTTCAAAGGCAAGAAAAAATTCCCGGAAAAACTCGTGCTCTTCCTGGGTCGCCTGACGGCGCAGAAAGGTCCGGGATTCTTCCTTCAGATTGCCGCCAAGGTTCTGGAACAGACGGACGACGTACGCTTCGTCATGGCCGGTACGGGAGAAAAACTCCGCCAGTTGATTGAATCCGGAGCCTTCAAGGGCGTGGGCGACAAATTCCACTTCACCGGTTTCCTGAACAAGGATAAAGTCAATGAACTCCTCTCCATCACGGACATCTACTGCATGCCTTCCGTATCGGAGCCATTCGGCCTTTCTGCTCTGGAGGCGGCCCAATTCAACATTCCCGCCGTGATTTCCAAGCAGTCCGGCGTGGCGGAAGTTATGAAGGGAGCCCTGAAAGCGGATTTCTGGGACGTCAACAAAATGGCGGAGCATATCGTTCATCTCTGCACGGATGAGGAACTGTACCGGAAAGTAGTGGAACAGAGCACGGAGGACATCAAGGCCTCCACTTGGGACGCCGCCGCGGACAAGGTCATCCGGGTTTATGAACATGTGCTGAACCGCTAAAAACGCCTTTTTACCTTACTTAATAACTCTCAGCCCTCTCCCCTCCGTCCATGAGCAACATTTCCCTCACTTTCGTGGCTCATCAGCCCAACCGGCTGATTCATTATGACTTCTTCAAAATTGGAGAACACGCCTTTTATGAAGATGATGATCTGAATGCCCGCGTGCTCAGCACGGTGGCGGAGCGCTGTTACTTCCCGGCAACCCGGCTGATGAAACAGCTTATTGAACTCACCGGAGGCAAATTCCGTTTTGGACTGGCGCTCAGCGGAGTCATTCTGGAACAGGCCCTGTACCACAGGCCGGACCTGATTGCCGCTTTCAAGGATCTGGCGGAAACCGGATGCGTGGACTTTCTGGCAATGCCTTACTACAATTCCCTGGCCTCCGTTTACTCTCCTCAGGAATTTGCCGAACAAATTGAAGAACACCGGGAGCTTCTCAAAAAACTCTTCCATCAGGAAACGGATGTGCTGATGAATACCGGCATGCTGTACTCCAACGCCATTGCGGCGCAGGCGGAAACGCTCGGCTTCAAGGGCATCATGGCGGACGGCAACCCGGCCATGCTCAAGGGATTCACCAGCAATGAAGTCTTCTTGGCTCCGTGGGTGTATAACACCACCACCATTTTCCGCAACCGGGAACTCTCCAATGACCTGGCAATCATGCGGACTGATCCGGAATGGTCGGAATACCCGCTTTCCCCCACCACTTTCGCGGATTGGCTGACGCACCAGCAGGGAAGCGTCACTACCCTGTCCATGGACTATGAAACGCTGGGGGAACGCCAGTCTGACGCTACAGGCGTCTTCGAATTCTGGCGTACGATGATTCTCGCCTGCATAGACGCCGGCAACCGGTTCATGACTCCGTCCGAAGTGGCGCGGGAAATCAAACCTGTTTCCGTCTGTGAATGCACCCAGGAAATGACCTGCTCCACTTTTGGAACCATGTCCCATTGGAATGGCAACGTCATGCAGGATGAAGCCCTCCGCAAAATCTACCGTCTGGAAAAACCGGTCAAGGCAGCCCATGACAAGGATCTTACCCACGTTTGGCGCAAACTGCAGAGTGCGGACCACTTCCATTATATGCAGAAGGAAAACTCCTTCACGCCGTATGCATCCGCCTTTGACGCGTACATTTACTACATGAACGCTTTGGCGGATTTGCAAATACGCGTCAAAAGGGAATCTGGAAAACCGGTTCAGCCGGATCCGGAAAAAGCGTCCTGACCTCTTCTCTTCCGAATACTGCGAACCCGGGTGGATTATAGTCTGCCGGGAACATCACGGGACGGTTCCCGGCTGTAAAAACTTTGCGGTTCCGGAATGCGGTCTTCTTTGCCCCCCTCCTTTGGCTGCCATAAAGGCCTGAGGGAAGTCACGGAAAGCTAGTATCCCAATGCCAGACGCTTCAATTTGTTGCGCAGGGTAATCTTCTGTGCGGAAGAAACGCGCTCCACAAAAAGGATGCCGTTCAAATGGTCGCATTCATGCTGCAGGCATCTGGCCAGAAGGCCGTTGCAGTCAATCGTTATTTCCCTTCCGTCAATCAGAAGCACCGTAGCCTTGACAAAGTCCGGCCTCACGACGGAAGCGCGTATCTTCATCACGCTAAGGCAGCCTTCATGAAAAGGATGCATGGGTCCGTAAGGTTCCAGAACAGGATTGGCAAACATCAAAGGCATGATGTCGGAAAGCTCCTTGTCCTCTCCGTTCACTTTAAGCCAGGTGACGGACTCTTCCTCCTTCGGGATATCAATCACTACCAGTTGAATGGGAATGCTCACCTGGGGAGCCGCCAGGCCAATGCCCTCTGCTGCGTACATGGTTTCCAGCATATTCTCCGCCAGGGTTTTCAGGCTGTCGTCAAAATGTTCTACAGGGCGGCATTTTTCCTTCAATACCGGATTTCCATACTGTGCTATTTCCAATAACATCGGGAGGGGGATAATATATATGTTAAGGCGCTTACCGTGCGCCGGGCTTGTTGATTTCTATTCTGGCAGGAACCTCTCCTGCGTCAATACCCACAGACGTCAGCGCATCCCAAATGCCGACAATGACGCCGAACTCCGCTTTTTTATCCACGTCAAGCTGCAGTTTGACGCCCGGATTTTCCTTTTTCAAGGCCTCCAGGGCAGCAGCCAGTTCATTCATCTCCACCAGCCTGCCATTCAGGGAAATGGCGGATGTCCCCGTCACGGCCAAAACGGCCCGCTGTTCCGAAGACGGAGTCCCTTCCATGAATTCCGCTCCGGGTACATCTATCTTAAGCAGGGACTGCGGCTTCTTCCACTGCGTATGGACAATGAAAAAAATCAGCAGAATGGTCAATATATCAATCATGGGGACGATGGGCACCCCCATGCTCCTTGCTTTCTTGCGGTAAAACTGCATGGCCTTGTCAGCGTTGGGAATGATGGCAGCGGAAGGAAACCAGTTCTGTCAGCAGGACTTCCATGGAGGCGGAAATGCGCTCCAGCTTGCGGGAATAATAAACGTGGGCAATCACGGCCGGAGTGGCGATGGCGAGACCGGCAATCGTCGTATTCAGAGCCTGGGCAATCCCCTGAGCAATCATGCCGTGACTCTCATCCATTCCGAAAACGCTGAAAATCTGCACCAGGCCGCTGGCGGTTCCCAGGATGCCAAACATGGGGGCTATCATCACAATCATGTCCAGCAGGGGCAGACCCGCCTGAAGCGTTACAAACTCCTCGCGGGCCTTCACCTGGATCATTTCCTTCAGGGAGGCTTCATCCTCCAGCGGTGAATTCAACGCATCCAGCACCAGGCGGCCCTCCACGGAATCCGAATCCGCAGCTATTCTCTCCAATTCAGTGCGCTCCACGGCGCCGCGGGTGTACTGCTCCACGGCCCTGGTCAGCACGACGGGGCAAATGAGGCTCTTCTTCATATTGAACATGCGGTAAATAACGGCCGCAATAAGAAGAACGGAACAGGCTGCCAGCGGGTACATGAAAACGCCGCCTGCCTGGAAGAATGTAATGCAGTCTTTGATCAAGTTCATCATCATATATCTGTGAATGGTATTTGTTGCAGGATGGTAGGTTGTTAAAAATTGAAATCGAAATACATTTCCAAAGAATCCCCCACAAGCATACTCCTTACCTCCGGGGGCATCGCTGGAAGCCTGGCGAGTTTGATGGCGAGGAAGGTAAAGGACTTCTGTACCTCGCTGGCTCCCACGCGGGAAGTCTGCCTCATAGACGAAATTTTGCCATTCTTGTTAATCAGGATGCGGATGCGCACAGTTCCGGTAACAATCAGGTCGCGGTTCAAATCGCACTGGCGGTACCATTGTTCCCCGATAGCCCGGTAAACGATCGCCTGGTACGTTCCCATGGGCGTAGCTTCCACATCCAATGTCGGACGGCGGCCAAAGCTGAATTTGCCGACCTGCTTGGTCTTCCGCTCATGTGTCTTGAAGCCGGGCTGGCTCTCCGCATTGAACATGGGATCATACAAGGGCTGTTTCTGAACCGGTTTTGTATTGGGCACCAAATCCAGATTGGGAAGATTCAGGGGAGGATTGTCCGCCCCTTTCGCAATGCTTTTGGCCAATTCCTCAAGCGGATCCGGCTTCTCCGAATCTCCGGGGCTGGGCAACACTACCGCATGGGGAAGCTGCATGGCCTTCTCCTGTGCATGACGGATGTTTTGTCGGGCCGTTTTTTCCTCTTCCGATTTGCCTGGCTCTCCCTTCTTGACGGGAGAATGAGCCAGGGAACCGGGATGACCGGCAGGCGGCATGGATGGTTCCAGGGGCTGGTAGGAAACATTGGAAGAAGCTCCGGGGGAGGCGTTTTTGTTGCCGTCCCGTTCATGGCTTAAATCCCCATCCTGCCTTTCCTGGTTAAAAAGGACAATCTCTCCGTTTTCCCGTTCCACGCCATCCTGGGCGGGCATATCCCTGTCGCCGTCCGGATCCTTCCGGCCGCCTTCCGCCCGCGTGTTCCTGTTGCTCTGGAATTTGGGCACTTCCGGCCTGGTGGCGCTTTCCTGCTCCTCATTGGTCTTCACGACGGCAGGCAGATATTCCGCGGGCTCTTGTCTCCGGCTCTCCAGTTGAGGTTCCACTTTCTTTACCATGCGCGCGCTTACAGCCACTTTCCTCCGCGCCGCTTCAGCCGGACGTGGGGAAGCCAGCCATTCTTCAGGAACCAGGCAGCTCCCCGCCAGCAAAAACAGGTGTGCCAGCACAGACAGCAAAAGGCATGTGCCCCAGGAAACCCGGAACAGTCCGTTTCTCCGCCGCTGCCTGAAACTCATGGAGGTAAAGTTTTCACGGTTCCATGACGAATGCAATGTAGAAAGGAGACATGATGAAGGACGATTCCGTAATTTAGTATTGCACAAGACCATGTGCAGGCCCATACTTGCTAGCGACCAAACACATGCCTTCCTCCTAAACGGCAAGGCCCTTTTCCTATATACCATACACCTCGTTAACACCCATCCTATATGGCCAATCTCAACAAAGTCTTCTTAATGGGCAACCTTACCGCTGATCCCGAACTGCGCTACACTCCCAAAGGAACCGCCGTTACGGACATCCGCCTTGCCATCAACCGTTACTACGCGGGCGACAACAGCGAACGCCAGGAAGAAACCACTTTCGTGGCGACTGGATGACAGAAGAGAAAGACGAACTGACGGAAATGCTGCGGCAACTGTAC
>ERZ772991.2007-NODE-2007-length-15516-cov-3.060733_pt1 | contig 15516 bp, 13 predicted proteins | sample MGYA00511128_ERZ772991 | MGnify/ENA primary metagenome ERZ772991 (study PRJEB29015, sample SAMEA2737655) | human gut metagenome | biome: human gut; feature: human-associated habitat; material: faeces | place: China | collected 2012 ... | reverse complement strand
TGTATAGAGCACACAGCCGCTCGCGTCCGCATCGGCGGCAAAGCGCTGCATCAGCGCCGACGCATAGCCGTGCCCCTGCTGCGCCGGATCGGTGGAGACCGCATAGACATAGGCGCAGGGAAGAGTGTGGCCGTCAGACGTATGCAGCCGGCCGTCCAGCAGATGCGCAGCCGTGGCAACGTTCCCGTCAGCCTCGACCACCCAGGTGGACGTTTCCGGCGGAAAGCGGTCATAAAACGCGCCGATCAGCTCCGGCGGGTCGCCAAAGGCCGTCTGCCAGAGCCGGGTCAGCGCCGGCAGGTCTGCCGCGGCGGTGCGGCGGATATGCACATCAGGCATCGGGATACACCTCCGGGCAGCGGGCATAGATCTCGCGCTGCAGCGTCTTGAGGTCGACAAATGTCTCCGGCCGCTTGCTCGTGTCGCGCAGCAGGGCGGAGGGATGATAGATTGCCATACAGCGCCGGCCGTTCACATCAAACCACTGTCCATGCTCGCGTGTGATGCGAAACGGATCCTTTATGAGCGCAGTCGCGGCGATGCGGCCCAGGCAGACGATGATCGCCGGATCGACGAGTGCGATCTGCCGCCGCAGCCATTCGCTGCAGCATTTCTGCTCCACAAACTGCGGGTCACGGTTGTGCGGCGGGCGGCATTTGACAATGTTGGCGATGTAAACCTTTGTTCGGTCGAGATAGATCATTTCGAGCATATCGTCGAGCAGCTTTCCGGCTGGGCCGACAAACGGCAGGCCCTGCAGATCCTCCTGTTCGCCGGGGCCCTCGCCGATGAGCATGATGCGTGCATCCTCGGCGCCGTCGCCGAAGACGAGATGGTGCCGCGTCTCGCCGAGGCCGCAGCGCCGGCACTGCGCACACGCCTGCTTGAGTTCTGTCCAGGCTTCGTTCATGCGTTCTGGCTCCTTTTCCTTGGATAAACCGGCTTTTTGCAGCCGGTTCGTCAAAAATCTATTGTAATGTAGCGTCAAACGTATTATAATACCCCGGTGTGAAAATAACAACTGTAACCTGTTTGTAACCAGCCCGCGCAGCACTGGACAGCTCTGCCGTGCCGGACGTCACAATATTTTGAATGAAATTTGGTGCTTTCAATGGATTTTCAGGATTATCTGGTTCCCGGGAAAACCGGGCTGCTGATCGGTATCGGCGGCGTGTCCATGTCGCCGCTGGCAGAGGTGCTGCACGGTGCGGGACTGGACATTCGCGGCTCGGACATGTGCGAGAGCGACAATACGCTCACGCTGCGCGAGCGCGGCATTCCGATCCACATCGGTCACAGCGCCGCCAACGTCACGGATGATATTGCGTTCGTGATCCGCACGGCTGCCGTGCATGACGACAATCCGGAGGTGCACGAGGCGCACCGCCGCGGCATCCCGGTCTTTGAGCGGACGCAGGCGTGGGGCGCGCTCATGCGCGGCTACCCGAACGCGCTGTGCATTTCCGGCACGCACGGCAAGACGACGACGACATCCATGTGCACACACATCATGATGGCGGCGGAGAAGGACCCGACCGTCATGATCGGCGGCACGCTTCCGTTGCTGCATGCCTGCCACCGTGTCGGCAAGGGCAATACGATCATTATGGAGTCGTGCGAGTACTATAACTCGTTTCTTGCCCTCAATCCGACGATTGCCGTGATCCTGAATATCGAGGCAGATCATCTGGACTTTTTCAAGGATATCGAGGACATCAAGCACTCGTTCCGCCTGTTTGCAGAGCGGGTCCCGTCCGAGACCGGCACTGTGATCGCAAACTGCGATGACGCCAATACCATGGACGCCCTGCGCGGGATCGAACGCAAGGTCATCACCTTCGGCCTGAGCCCGAAGGCGGATGTGTACGCCGAGAACATTGTGCACCGCGGCTCCTCGTCCGAGTTTGATATTTATCACCGGGGAAATCTTTTTTCCCATGTGACGATCCACGTTCCGGGCATCCACAATGTGCGCAATGCGCTCGCGGCTACGGCTGCGGCCATCGTGCTCGGCGTCAGCCCGAACGCCGTCAAGTACGGTCTCGCCGGCTTTGAAGGTGCCGGCCGCCGGTTTGACTATAAGGGCAAGTTCCAGGGCGCGGATCTGTATGACGATTATGCGCACCATCCGAGCGAGCTGCGCGCGCTGCTCGATGCGGTCGATACGCTCGACTATCAGCGCACGATCGTCGTGTTCCAGCCGCATACCTACAGCCGCACGGCGAAGCTCTTCAACGATTTTGTCGAGCAGCTCCGCCGCCCGACGATCGTCTATCTGGCGGAGATCTACGCTGCGCGCGAGAAAAACACCATCGGCATTTCGTCTGCCGATCTGGCCGCGCAGATCCCGGGTGCGAAATTCTACCCGACGTTCGCGGAGATCGAGGCCGAGCTGCGCCGCATTGCCCGCCCGGGCGATATTATCCTGACCGTGGGCGCCGGCGATGTGTTCCGCATCGGCGAGCACCTCCTGCATCCGGCGGACAACAAGGATTGAGTCCGCGCGGCTGGAAGCGAATTGCATCAAAAGCTGTCGGTTATCGGCCGGCAGCTTTTTTGCGCCCAAAAGCAAACGATTCCTGCGCAAAGACATTTTCTGCGACAGCGGGGAATGACAGTTTTCATAACAATAAAAATCTATAATTTATGTAAACTGTTTTGCGTCAGGAGGAACCACTATGCATGTCAAGATTGCGGGGCACGACCAGCCGGTGCGTGCACCCGGCGCCTTGCCGAGCCCGATCGGGCTGCTGCCGGCAAGCGAAAATGCCAAATGGGTCGGTATGCTCGTCAGCTTTGCGCTCGGGCTGATCCTGTCAACGGCGCATATTGCCGGGTCGCCGGCGCCGTTCGGGCTGGCGTTTCTGGCGGCCATGGGGTATGGCTCCGGCGGCGCACTGTGCCTTGTCGGCTGTGCGCTCGGCTACTTTGCGGCCTGTCGCTGCTGCTGGTGTCCCGAATGGCACTGTTTTTGCTGCTGTGCGCTGCGTCGGCCTATGGATTTGACGATCTGCTGCGCGCACAGGAGCCGCGGACGGTCAATGCGGAGATCTGCCGCAACGTCTCGACCGTGTTTTTGCTGGCGTGCCTGCTCATGGGCGTGAACAATCTGCTGCTGTTTGACACGCTGTCAGTCGGCCGGGCGCTCTCGGTGCTCATTTTGATCATCATCAGCGGGACGGGCGGCGCGCTGTGTGGAGCATCAGCAGGGCTCATCCTCGGCATTGCCATGGATGTGGCCGCCGGTGCAGGCGTACTGTTCTCGGTCATCTATGCCGCTGCCGGACTGCTGTCCGGGCAGTTTTGCAAGCATCGGCGCTGGTTTTATCTGCTTGTTTTTGCGGCGGCGTACCTGCTGACGCTGTTTTGCATTCCGCTTCCGGAACTGCGCATCGGCGCGGGTGTGGAGCTGGTGCTCGCCGTTGGCGCGTACGTGATCATACCGAAGAAGTTCGTGATAGCGGTCGGCGCTTTTTTGCAGCCGCTGCGCGGCGGGAGCGGGGAGTCCGGTCTGCGCCGCTATGTCGCCGCGCGCGTCGGCGGTGTTGCGCACGCGTATCAGCAGCTGCATGACACGGCAAGTCAGGCGGCTTCTACCGCAGAAAATGACGCCGATGTCGCGAAAGTGTTTGACCGCGCGGCCGACCGCGTCTGCTGCCGGTGCAAACTGCAGCAGGAGTGCTGGACGCGCCGGGCGCTCGACACTTTCAACGTCATGAATGATGTCACGCGGCGCATTCATGCGCGGGGCCGGCTGCTGCCGGAGGATTTCCCGCCGTATTTTCGTGACCGCTGCGTCCATCTGCACGAGTACACCGAGGTCGTCAACGGCGAGCTGCGTCTGCGTGCTTACCGGCAGCGGATGCAGGAAATGCTGCAGGAAAACCGCACCGTGCTCTGGGAGCAGTATGCCGACTTTGCGCAGGTGCTCACGAACGTCTCCCGCGAGCTCGACCCGCTGGCGGAGCAGCGCCTGATCCGCTGGCTTCGCACCATCGGCGTGGAAGCGGACGCGGCCGTATTCCGCGAGAGCACGGGCCGCCTACGCGTTACGATCGACAGCCGCTATCTGCGCCCGCTGTTGGAGCTGCCGGACTTTCTCGACAAGCTCTCGGCAACACTGGGCGTGCGCCTGTGCATGCCGGAAAACGCCGCGCGGGACGACAGCCTGCTTCTGCTCGAGGCGGAGCCGCTGGCGGTCTCCGTTGGCATTGCGTCCATGCGAAAGAAGGGGGAGACTGTCTCCGGCGACCGGGGTACCTATTTTAAGACGGACGCGGGGCAGCTGTGCGTGATCCTGTCCGACGGCATGGGCTGCGGTGAGACGGCGGCTGACGGCAGCATCAGCACGGTCAGTATGCTGGAGGAGTTTTTGCGCTCCGGTGTCAGCCCGGCACTGGCGATGAAGCTGCTCAACTCCGCCATGCTCCTGCGTGATGGGGAGAACTGGGGCTATGCCACCGTTGATCTCATGTGCATGAACCTGTTCACCGGCGAGGCGGATTTTTATAAATACGGTGCTGCGCCGACGTATGTCAAGTCCGGCGGCGCGCTCAAAAAGCTGCGCTGCACGTCTTTTGCCCCCGGGCTCGAGCAGGAGAGCGGCAAAGCGCCGGACGAGCTGCACATGCATCTCAAGCCCGGCAGCGTGGCCGTGATCGCGAGCGACGGCGTCATCTCCGACGGACACGACGACTGGCTGCGAAGGCTGCTGAGCGATTCGGACGACGGCGATATGAAAACGCTGGCGGGCAGCGTTGTGCGCGCGGCGATCCGTGAATACGGGCGCAGCGACGATATGACCGCCCTGGCACTGAAAGTGGAGGTGCGCAGCTAATGAAACGAAAAAACAAGCCCATCCGCCGGCAGGATACCGTGCAGCCGCTCCCGCTTCCGGCGGACGCGGGCGAGATCGCCTTTGCCCACGGCGTTTCGCGCCGCGTCGTTGTGGTCGATGCGGCCGAAAGTCCGCTGTTTGAGCAGATTATTTATATTGTGCGGGATGATGCTGCCTGCGGCGGCATCACGGCAGCGGATCTGGTGCAGCAGGCACGCGATGCCGTTGGTCGTGTGCCGCCAACACCCGCAACTAGGCCGCAGCAAAAAACCTGCACCGGCCTGCTGATTTGGCTGTGCTCTATTGCCGGTGTGCTGGCGGCAGGCATCGGCTATTGCCTGTACTGCGGCTGGTGAGCGGACAAATTTCCACCCCCCCGGAGGACCGTATGTCCTCCGGGGCGTTTTCTGCGGAAAAACCGGTTGTCAACGCTTGACGAAAGTGTTAGAATAAAGCGCCGAAAACGATTTTTACAGCGGGAGGTTACCTTTATGAGCACGATCAAAGATCTGAACCTGGCACCGTCCGGCGAGCGGAAGATCCGCTGGGTGGAAGCACACATGCCTGTTTTGCGCGACATCGGCAATGATTTTGCGCGGGAAAAGCCGTTTGCCGGTCTGAAAATCGCGCTTTCCGTGCATCTGGAGGCAAAGACTGCCTACCTGTGCCGTGTGCTCGAGATGGGCGGCGCGGAGATGCACGTCACCGGTTCCAACCCGCTGTCTACGCAGGACGATGTTGCCGCTGCGCTGACGGCGAAGGGTATGGATGTGCATGCGGTCTACGGCTGCACGGACGAGGAATATCAGGCGCATCTGCGCAGTGTGCTCTCCGTCGGGCCGAACATCATCATCGATGACGGCGGCGATCTTGTGCATCTGATGCACACGGAGTTCACGGACCTTATCCCGCAGGTCATCGGCGGCTGCGAGGAGACGACGACGGGCATCCACCGCCTTCGGATCATGGATCGCGCCGGGACGCTGCGTTTCCCGATGATCATGGTCAATGACGCCGACTGCAAGCACCTGTTCGATAACCGCTACGGCACAGGCCAGTCCGTGTGGGACGGCATCATGCGCACGACAAACCTCGTCGTCGCCGGTAAATACGTGGTCGTGAGCGGCTACGGCTGGTGCGGCAAGGGCGTGGCCCTGCGCGCGAAGGGGCTCGGCGCGAAAGTCATCGTGACCGAAGTCGATCCCATCCGGGCGCTCGAGGCCGTCATGGACGGCTATGAGGTCATGCCGATGATGGACGCTGCCGCCATCGGCGACATTTTTGTGTCCGTCACGGGCTGCAAAGACGTCATCACGCTCGAGCACTGCGAGCGGATGAAGGACGGTGCGATCGTTTCCAACGCCGGACACTTCAATGTCGAGATCGACATGGAGGCGCTCAATCGCTGCGCGGATGAAATCTATGAGGCGCGGCACAATATTGATGCTTACCGTCTGCCGAACGGCAAGACGATCTATGTCATTGCGCAGGGCCGGCTGGTCAATCTGGCGGCGGGTGACGGGCACCCGGCGGAGATCATGGACATGAGCTTTGCCGTGCAGGCCATGAGCGCGGAGTATCTGGTGCGCACGCGCGGCCAGCTGAAGCCGGGTGTCGTGTCGGTTCCCGCAGAGATCGATGATAACATTGCGCGCCGCAAACTCAAGGCCATGGGCGTTTCCATTGACAGCCTGAGCTGCAGCCAGAAAGAATACCTCAACGGTTGATCCTTTGAGACCGGATGGAAAGGAGGGGCAGGGAGATGGACGATCAGAACCGGGAATACGAAGATTACGAGGCGCTGCACGACGAACTCTTTGCACTTCTGGATCAGCACCGGATGAAGGCGCTGAGTCAAAAGCTCGGCGAGATGAATGAGTTTGATATTTCCGAGTTTCTCGGTGAGCTGTGGGAGGACAATCCGCAGCGGATGGCCATGGTGTTCCGCATCCTGTCCAAGGAGATCGCGGCGGCCGTGTTTGCCAACCTCGAGGTCGAGGAGCAGGAGACAATCATCAACTCCATCACCGATACGGAGCTCGCCGGCATTATCGAAGAGCTGTACGTCGACGACGCCGTCGACATGATGGAGGAGCTGCCGGCCAACGTTGTCAAGCGTGTCATGCGCACGGCGACACCCGCCACGCGTAACCTCATCAACCAGTACCTGAAATATCCTGAAAACTCTGCTGGCAGCATCATGACGGCCGAGTTCGTGGATCTGAAAAAATACATGAGTGTGCGTGAGGCATTTGCCCGCATCCGCAAGATCGGCGAGGATAAGGAGACGATCTACGTCTGCTATGTCACGTCGGCCAAGCGCAAGCTTGAGGGCGTTGTCACGGTCAAGGATCTGCTGCTGTCGGACGACGATGTGATCCTCGAAGACATCATGGACACGAACGTCATCTATGCCTCTACGACCGACGACCAGGAAGAGGTCTCGGACATGATCTCTAACTACGACCTGATCGCGATCCCGGTCGTGGATAAGGAAGGCTGTCTCGTCGGTATCGTCACGGTCGACGATATCATCGACGTCATGGAGCAGGAGGCCACGGAAGACATCGAAAAGATGGCCGGTATCACGCCGTCCGATAAGCCCTACTCCCGCACGAGCGTCGTGGACATCTGGAAAAACCGCATCCCATGGCTGATGTTTCTCATGCTCTCGGCGACGTTTACCGGCATGATCGTCACGCATTTTGAGGACGCGCTGGCGACGCAGGTTGCGCTTGCGTCATTCATGCCCATGCTCATGGGCACGGGCGGCAACTCCGGCAGCCAGTCGTCCACGGCGATCATCCGCAGCCTGTCGCTGGGCGATACATCCCCGGCGGACGCGCTGCGCGTGATCTGGAAAGAGCTGCGTGTTGCATTTTTGTGCGGCATTTCACTGGCGGCGGCAAACTTCATCAAGATGCTGCTTGTTGACCGGCTGCTGCTGGGCAACACCGCCGTTACGATGTCGGTCGCGGCGACCGTCTGCTGCACGATTGTGTTCGTGGTCATGTTCGCAAAGGTCGTGGGCAGCCTGCTGCCGATGATCGCAGAAAAGATCGGTGTGGACCCCGCTGTCATGGCAAGCCCGCTCATCTCGACGATCACGGACGCCGTGTCGCTGCTGATCTATTTTTCCATTGCAAAAATGTTCCTGCATTTTTGACCTGCATACTGCAACGCCTCCGGAGAAACCGGGGGCGTTTTGCCATGGAAAAGCACTTGCATAATGCGTGGAAAATCATTATAATAAAGTGTCATATTTTGCGTATGACCACACTCACGAAACAGCGAGGTGCGCTATGAGATCAAACCTGAAAAGAGGGATAACGGCGCTGCTTGCCGTCGTTCTGCTGGCTGCAGTGCCGTGCACGTCGGCCTTCGGTGCGCAGACGTACTACGTCAATGACGGCGATAACACGCTGGCGCTGGCGGATGCGTATGCCATTGGCGCGGACGGCAGCACGGCGAAGCTGCCGGAGCGCGGCGTTTATGCCGCCACGGCGAGCGGCACGCAGCTGCTCGGCGGCAGCGAATATGAAAATGAGCAGCCCAATATTCCGAATGGCATCGTCCGTGTCGGCCTGGCGTTCGGTTCAACCGCGTTGGAGGCGGTTCATCTGCAGATTCAGACCGGTTCCGGCTTCACGTTCGGATACTATGATACGGATCGTGTATTCCAAACAGTCGGCTCTACGGCGGAGCGTGCGGTCACCGTCATCGCGGACACGAACGTCACGGTTGGGGACAGTACCTTCGGCGGTTATCACGTTCAGCTGAGTGATATCTATGCCAGCTTTGAGGCCGCACAGGCGGCTGCTGATGAGCGAGGGGGCTATCCGGTATTCTATAACGGGAAGTATCGCGTTCATGTCGGCAGCTATACATCCATGGAAGCGGCGTCGAATTCGGCGGCGACGGCCTATGGTTCCGTTGTCTCCGGCGGCGCACGCAGCGTGCTGGTCGTGAAGAGCGGCACGGATCAGATCCTCTTCGGTTTCGACTGCGGCTCGACGTATTCACTCTCGCTGGCGCCGCAGAGCGGCAGCGGCGCCGCCGTTACGCAGGTGGCCGAGTGCAAGGATCGCAGCGGCACCCGCTCATGCACGTATTACGGCGATTTTCAGTTCTCCCGCCTCAGTACGCAGGACCCGCAAAAGCTCACGCTGGTGAATTTCGTCGGCCTGGAGCCCTATGTCAAGGGTGTCACGCCGTATGAAATGAGCAGCGGCTGGCCGCTCGAGGCGCTCAAGGCACAGGCGGTCTGCGCGCGCACCTATGTTGCTTCGCACATGAATGGCTCACCGGCCTACGGCTTTGACGTCACGGGGACGACGACCAGTCAGGTCTATTACGGTACGCTGGACGCCTCGGCCAACAGCGACCGCGCCGTGGATGAGACGGCAGGAAAGTTTGTCCGCTATGAGGGCAAGCTCTGTGAGACATTTTATTTCGCGGCGGACGGCGGTGCGACCGAGGACTCCGAAAATGTCTGGGTGACGGCGGTGCCGTACCTGCGCGGCGTTGTCGATCCCTATGAGAAAGATATCGACTTCTATTGCAAAAGCTGGAGCACGTCCATCTCCCGTGCTGCTGTCGGGGACGTCTCCATCACCTATACGCCCATCGGCAACGCCATGACGGTGACGGTCGGGGACAAGACCTACAGCAAAGACGGTGTGCGCACATTCCTGACGAGCGTTTGCGGTCTGCGCTATAACAGCCGCCACTTTACTGTAGAGTATGACGCCGCCTCGGATGCTTATTCTGTCGTCGGCGGCGGCTATGGCCACAACTGTGGCATGAGCCAGTGGGGCGCCAAAGCTATGGCGCAGGAACACGGCAAAACCTACGAAGAGATCATCAGTTTCTATTATACCGGAGCTTATGTAGCATGAAAAAATCGGATTTTTATTTTGATCTGCCGGAGGAGCTCATCGCTCAGACGCCGCTCGAGCGCCGTGATGCTTCCCGGCTGCTGACACTGGATAAAACGACCGGCGCCGTCGCCCACCACCATTTTTACGAGCTGCCGCAGTTTCTGCACCCGAACGACTGCCTTGTGCTCAACGATTCGCGCGTGCTCCCGGCGCGCCTGCTCGGCCACCGGAGTACGGGCGGCGCGGTCGAGGTGCTGCTGCTGCGCGACCTCGGCGACAGCAAGTGGGAGTGCCTGACCCGTCCAGGCCGCAAGACCCAGCCCGGCACTGCGCTCTCATTTGGCGACGGGGAACTGACCGCTACGGTCATCGACGCGATCGCCGACGGCAACAAGATCGTGCAGTTTCACTATGACGGCATCTTTCTGGAGGTGCTCGAGCGGCTGGGAAAAATGCCGCTGCCGCCGTATATCAAGGCAGAGCTGCAGGATCAGGAGCGCTATCAGACGGTTTATTCCCGCGAGCTCGGCAGCGCCGCCGCGCCGACGGCCGGCCTGCATTTTACGAAGGAACTGCTGCAGCAGATTGCGGACATGGGTGTGAAGATTGGTTACGTCACGCTGCACGTCGGCCTCGGCACGTTCCGACCTGTCAAAGAGGACGAGATCGAGGATCACCCGATGCACTCGGAATTTTGCATCATCCCGGAGGAAACGGCGCGCATGGTCAACGAGACGAAGGCCAATGGCGGCCGCGTCATCTGCATCGGCACGACGTCCTGCCGCACGGTCGAGAGCTTTGCGGATGCGGACGGAACGCTCCGCGCGCAGTCCGGCTGGACGGACATTTTCATTTATCCCGGCTATCAATTCAAGTGCATGGATGCGCTTGTCACGAATTTCCACCTGCCGGAGAGCACGCTCATCATGCTCGTATCGGCGCTGGCCGGACGGGAGCATATCCTCAACGCATATAAGATCGCCGTTGAAAACCGCTACCGGTTCTTCTCGTTTGGGGATGCAATGTTCATTGCGGACGGACTCGATGCCGGCAGCTGCAAATGAGGAAATAAAAAACAGGCTCGCGATCGCAAACCTGTTTTTTTACTGGATCGGTTAAGTTTTGCGCAGCTTCAAATGCCTGCTGCAGATCGGCGATGATATCGTCGGGATCCTCCAAACCCACTGCAAGACGGATCAGGCGATCCGAGTAGCCGGCAGCCTCGATCTCTTCTTTTGTGCACATGGAGTGCGTCATGGAAGCCGGATGCTGGATGAGCGTCTGCAGTCGCCGAGGCTGACGGCCAGCGCGCACAGATGCACGTGGTTGAGCACTTTTTTGGCTTCCTCAAAGCTGCCCATCTCGAAGGAGACAACGCCGCCGAACCGCGTCATCTCGCGGGTGGCCACGGTGTGATCGGGATGGTTCTCCAGGCTGGGATAGAACACCTTCTGCACATACTTGGAGCCGGCAAGGAAGTCGACCACCTTCTGCGTGTTGGCGCAGACGGTGTCCATACGCACCTTGAGTGTCTTGAGACCGCGCAGGATCAAAAACGCCTCCTGCGGCCCGAGCACCGCGCCTGTGATGTCCTTGAGACCGACCATACGGATCTTGTCCATGATCTCCTTGCGCGCCACCGAGAAACCTGCGACCACATCGCCGTGGCCGTTGAGATACTTGGTCGCGCTGTGCACGACAACATCCGCGCCCAGCTTCAGCGGCTGCACCAGCAGCGGCGTGGCGAAGGTGTTGTCCACGATGACGATGCAGTCCGGATTCTGTGCATGCGCGTAGTCCGCGACGGCGGCGATGTCCGTGACCTTCATGCTGGGGTTGGCAGTGGTCTCAAAGTAAACGACCTTGTGTCCGGGCGAATGGCTGCTTTCACCTGCGCCATGTCCGTCATGTCGATGCTGTCGGCGTGGATGCCGAAGCGCGGCAGTGTCTCGTGGATGAGCGCGAACGTGCAGCCGTAGAGCGTTTTGTCTGCCACAAGGTGATCGCCGCAGCTGAGCAGCGACAGCAGCGTGGCGGAGATGGCACCCATGCCGGACGAGAACGCCGTGCAGTCCTGCCGCCCTCCAGCAGCGCGATTTTCTGCTCGAGCTGGCTGGTGGTGGGGTTGTCGAGACGGGAATAGATGAAGCCGCTCTCCTGACCGGCGAAGCGGCGGCCGCCCTGCTCGGCGGAATCAAAGACGAAGGTGGAGGCCTGGAAGATCGGCGTGGACAGCGCACCAAAGTCGTTGTGCACATGGTTGCCGTGGACGACGACCGTTGCGGGAGCGTAAGTTTTTTGAGCCATGATGATGTTTCCTTTCTTTTCTGATTTTCTGAAAAAATGATTTCAATCGTCACAATATATGGTTTGATTTCCTTCGCTGGATAACTTTGAGTTTTTTGCCGACGGCGTGGTGCTCGACAGTTTTCAGGCAGGGCAGTCGGAGACCGGGCCCGTCTATGATTTTGCCACCAGCACACCGCTGGCAACGCAGGAGGAGACACGGCAGTTTGTCGCGCTGGCCGATGAGCTGGCGCAGCAGCGGCCGGGGGCGCTCCTGCGCTATCCGCCGACGCGCGGTGCGCCCTCGCTCACGCAGGCGCTGCGGCAGCATCTGGCTGCGCGCGGTATCGCAGCTGTGGATGAGGACATTCTGGTCGTCAACGGCAGCCAGCAGGGCATCGACCTCATCTGCAAGGCGCTTGTCGGCAAGAACACGGCCGTGCTCGCAGAGGGCCCCAGCTATTCGGCCGCGCTGCATTGTTTCCAGCGCGCCGGTGCGCGGGTGGTGACCGTACCGCTGCTGGCGGACGGGCCGGATATGGACGCGATTCGTGCCGTGGTTGACCAGACACCCATTGATTTTTACTACACGATGACGCACTTTCAATGTCCGTCGAATGTCTGCTGGAGCGAGCGCAAACGTCGGGAGATACTGGCGCTGTATCTTCAGCGCGGGCTGTATGCGGCGCATCTGGAGCGGCTGGTCGCGCAGTATGCGTCCAAGCGCCGCTGCATGTCGCAGGCGATTCGGGCGTCAAAGCATCTGTCCCTGCCATATCCGGAGCAGGCGGGCGGTGTGTTTTTCTGGGCGCAGATCCCGGACGCCGTTGATGCCGTCCTGCTCTGGAAACGGCTGCGTCTGCAGGGGGGCAAGCTCATGCCGGGCACGGTGTTCAGCCTGACCGGCAGCGCACAGCGTTTTCTGCGCCTGAGCTATGTCGGCTGCCCGCTGGAGATGATCCCGGAAGGCATTCCTGTATTGACCGGGAAATCGACTGGCTGCTGCAAAACGGGGCAGCGCATGTTGGTGATTCATTTTGTGACATCGCTTTGCCACAGCGGTGATTCACCCGCTTTGGCGCAGTGAATTGCAGTGACACGGTTTCACGAGCACCGTGCCATGCTGCCGTGCCAACGCACTATGTTGAGAATTTGCATCAAACGGAGGAAAATCAGGTGCAGAAGAAAACAAACACCCTATATTATGTGACCGCAGTGATCTTGGCTGTGCTGCTTTTTTTACTTTTTCGCATTTTTCCACTCACGGGTGACGATTGGTTCCGGGAGGGGCTGGGCGCGTCTCTGCACAGCGTTCAGGATCTGGTGCGGACGGTCGCGCAGAAATGGAGCACCTCCAACGGGCGTATTCTCGGAAACGTCCTTGCTTACACCGCCGGGAGCAGGCCCATCGTGCGCGACGTGCTGCGCGCAGGCGTTCTTTTGCTCCTTGTGGTCTGGCTTTCCCGTATCACGAAACAGTGGACTGCTTCCGGGCTGCTGCTGTGCACCGCTCTGGTGCTGTTTCTGCCCAGCACCATGTTCCGGGAAGTCTACCCGTGGGCAGCCGGATATTTCAACTATGTTCCTCCTGTTGCGTTGGCTTTGCTTGCGCTGTGCCTGATCCCGGAGCTCTGGGCCGGGAAGCCCGCGGGCAACTCCATAAAGCGCAGCATTGCATTATTTTTCGTTGCATTTTCCGCGCAGCTGTTTGTGGAGAACGTTACGTTTTACGTGGTATGCTCCGCCGCTGCGCTCAACATTTATCAATGCGTGCGGTACAGAAAGTGCTCGGCTGAGCTGCTTTGCTATCTCATCGGTTCCATCATGGGAGCGGCGCTGCTGCTCGCATCACCGTCTTATCTGGACATCCTTTTCCGGGGGGAAAACTACCAGATCGGTGCTACGCACGGTCTGCGCGGACTGCTCACGTCGGCACGCAATAACTGCGGGACTGTGTTTCACGCCTTGCTGGCGGATTGCCCGGTCCTCTATCTGTCCATCACCGCCTTGCTCGGCGCATACCTTCTGCGCGCGCAGAAGCCGACCGCGGCAGAGAAAATCGGATTTGTTCTTTTGGTTGGCTGCTGCGCTGCTTTTTTGTTCAGAACGTGGTCTGATCGGGTGACCGTGGGCATCAGTCTGCTGTGGCTTTTGCTCGTTGCGGTCGCTGTTTTCCGTCTTCGAAAAGCCATCGGCGGCAAAGCGTTCTATTTTTTGCTGTCAGCGCTTTGCGCGGCTTTTCCACTGCTGTTTGTAAACCCCATCGGACCGCGGTGCTTATATATTTCCTATGTATTTCTTCTGGCCGTTGCTCTGGAGCTGCTGTCGGGGCTCAAGCTGAACTTCAAGTTTGCTTTCCCGGTTTGTGCCGTTTTATGTGCGGCCGTTATCGTCTTTAACTGGTCCGTTTATTACCCGCTCCATCAGGTCGATGTGCAGCAGCGCAGTGCCATTGAAGACGCGATTGCCCGGGGCGAACGCTCGGTAGAGGTGCAGGCCTATCCAAGCGACCGCTGGCTTTGGGAACCGGACACGCCCAAAATGCAGTATGCCTACTACTATCAGACCCCAAACGACTTTACGATCACGTTCGTCCCCCAGGAGACGTCAAAATGATGCCGGATAATGATGGATTTTCTAAAGGGGTAATATCATGAAAGATTACATCCGCCTTTTGCGGCCCAAACATTATTTGAAGAATGTTCTGGTGCTGCTGCCGCTCTTTTTCAGCGGGCGATTTTTTGAACGCGAGATGTTCTGCAGCGGCCTTGCGGGCTTTGCGGCATTTTGCTTTCTTTCGTCGCTGGTATACATTATCAATGACATCCGGGACATCGATTCCGACAGGCAGCACCCAACGAAGTGTCTGCGCCCGCTCGCCAGCGGCGCGGTCAGCATTCCCGCTGCGCTGATCATGGCTGCGATTCTTGCGGCTGCGATCCTTGTCATCGGCATCGGTATACGGTTCCCGCTGAGCGGCTGGCTCTGCATGATTATTTATCTGGCAGTCAACATCGGATACAGTTTCGGGTTAAAAAACGTTCCGATTCTGGACGTCGCGCTGCTGGTCTCCGGCTTTCTGTTGCGTGTGCTTTTTGGCTCGGCGATCACCGGCGTTGTGATTTCAAATTGGCTCTATCTCACTGTCGTTTCGATCTCCTTTTATCTGGCGCTGAGTAAGCGCCGCGGTGAATTGCGCCGGCAGCGAAACACGACCCGAAAAGTGCTGAAATACTATAACGACAATTTCCTGAACAAGAACATGAACATGTGCCTGACGCTTGCGATCGTGTTTTACTCTCTCTGGAGTGCAGACTCGGCAAATACATACATGATCTGGACAGTTCCTCTTGTTATCTGCCTGTGTCTTAAATACTTCCTGACCATTGACGGCAATTCCGACGGGGACCCCGTTGAGGTCATTTTTCGGGATAAAACGCTTTTGCGCCTGATTGCGGCGTTTGCGCTCATAATCGGCGCTCTCATTTATTTGGTGTGATACTATGAAACGAT
>ERZ772991.2003-NODE-2003-length-15555-cov-11.873677_pt1 | contig 15555 bp, 12 predicted proteins | sample MGYA00511128_ERZ772991 | MGnify/ENA primary metagenome ERZ772991 (study PRJEB29015, sample SAMEA2737655) | human gut metagenome | biome: human gut; feature: human-associated habitat; material: faeces | place: China | collected 2012 ... | reverse complement strand
TGAAGTTCAAAGTCGTTGAGCTGAAGACCGACCCGCAGCTGATGGGCGCTCTGGGTGCTGCCGAGTACGCTCGTCAGAAGGGTCTCGCCAAGAAGTAAGCCACCCCGGCCGGAAAGGAGCAAACTATGAATCCTGTGGTTGCAAAAGTCCTGAAGAAGACGCTCACCACTTCCGCCACCGTCGTCGGTGCGCTGTTTGTGGTGTACTTCTGGAATCTGGACCAGAAGCTGATGGGCTGGCTCTATAAGCAGGTCAACACCATGTTCGACCGTAAGCCCACCGACATCAAGTTCTGAGCGAATACAAATAGGACCCGCCGCTTCCCATTACGGAAGCGGCGGTTTTTGCTGCCTTCAAAGGTATCTGCCCGTGATGCTGTCGGGATCTTGCCGGATCTCCTCCGGTGTTCCGGCGGCGACGATCCGCCCGCCGGCGTCGCCCCCGCCGGGGCCCATGTCGATGACATAGTCAGCACTGCGGATCACATCAAGATCGTGCTCAATGACGATGACCGTCGCGCCATGGTCCAGCAGCGCCTGAAACACGCCCAGCAGCACCCGCACATCCAGCGGGTGCAGGCCGATGCTCGGCTCGTCGAAAACGAACACGGAATCCGTCTGGATGCGTCCGATCTCGCTGGCCAGCTTCAGCCGCTGCGCCTCGCCGCCGGAGAGGCTGGGCGTTTCCTCGCCCAGTGTCAGGTAGCCCAGACCCAGCTGCTGCAATGTCTGCAGGCGCTGGCTCACTGTCTTCATCCCGCCGCAGAACTCAAGGGCGGAGTTGACGTCCATATCCATCAGTTCCGGCAGGGAGACGGCCTGCCCCGCCTTGTTCATCAGCTTCACGCCGTAAGCCGCCCGCGCGTAGCGGGAACCCCGGCAGTCGGGGCAGACGATGTTCACGTCCGGCAGGAACTGCACGTCCAGGCTCACCTCACCGGTGCCGTCGCAGCCGGGGCAGCGCAGACTGCCCGTGTTGTAGGAAAAATCGCTGGCCTTGAAGCCCTTTTGCCTGGCGTCCGGAGATCTGGCATAGAGCTTCCGCAGCTCGTCGTGGACGCCCGCGTAGGTCGCCACGGTAGAGCGCACATTGATGCCGATGGGCGTCGCGTCGATGAGCTTGACGTGCGCGATGCCCTCGGCGCGGATCTCCCGGATATGTGCCGGGAGGGCGCTGCCGTTTATCTTTGCTTCCAGCGCCGGTACGAGGCTTTCCAGCACCATCGTCGTTTTGCCGGAGCCGGACACGCCCGTTACCACGGTGAGCCGCCCCTTGGGGATGTCCAGCTCCAAAGGCTTGACCGTGTGGATGCTGCCGGTGGAGAGATGGATCCCCCCCTCTGCGAACATCTCCCCTGTCCCGGCACACCGGCGCAGCTTTGTCTCAGCTTTTCCGGAGAGGAACGGCCCGATCTGGGACTCCGGCTTTGCCTCCAAATCAGCTATCGTCCCTTCGGCAATGACATGTCCGCCCTTCGCTCCCGCTTCCGGCCCCATCTCGATCACCCAGTCGGCCTCTTTCAGGATCTGGGTGTCGTGGTCCACCAGAATGACCGAGTTGCCGTCGGCCACGAGGTCGTGCATCACGCCGGTCAGGCCCACGATGTTCGACGGATGCAGGCCGATGGACGGCTCATCCAGCACATAGAGCACACCGGTGGTGCGGTTGCGGACGGCCCGGGCCAGCTGCATCCGCTGGCGCTCACCGGTGGAGAGGGTCGAGGCCGAGCGGTCAAGCGTCAGATAGCCCAGACCTAAATCCATCAGCCGCTTGGCGGTACTTTCGAATGCCTCGCAGATGCTCTCCGCCATCGGGCGCATCTCTTCCGGCAGGCTGCCCGGCACGCCCTTCACCCACTCCACGAGGGCTTCCAGCGTCATCTGGCAGGCTTCGTCCAGCGAGATGCCCCGCAGCTTCGGCGCACGCGCCGCCGCTGAGAGCCGTGAGCCGTGACACTCGGGGCAGACATCTTCCCGCAGGAACTTTTCGACCCGCTTCATGCCCTTGTCATCCTTGACCTTTGCAAGAGCATTTTCTACGGTGTAGACGGCATTGTAATAGGTAAAGTCCAGCTCGCCGGCCTGGTTCGAGTTCCTGGCGTGGTAGAAGATATGCTTTTTCTCTGCCGGACCGTGGTAGACGATGTCCTTTTCCTGTTCGGTCAGGTCGCGGAACGGCACATCCGTCCTCACGCCCATCTCCCGGCAGACGTCTGTCATCAGCGACCACATCAGGCTGTTCCACGGGGCCACTGCGCCGCCGTCAATGGTCAGCGAGTCGTCCGGCACCAGCGACGCCATGTCCACCGTCCGGACGCTGCCTGTGCCGCCGCACTTCTGGCAGGCACCTTGAGAGTTGAAAGCCAGCTCCTCCGCCGACGGCGCATAGAAATGCGCACCGCACTCCGGGCAGACCAGCTCCTTGCCCGCCGCAACAGCCAGCGTCGGCGGGATGTAATGCCCGTTCGGGCAGCGGTGGCTTGCGAGGCGGGAGTACATGAGCCGCAGGCTGTTCAGCAATTCCGTGCCGGTGCCGAAGGTGCTGCGGATGCCCGGTACGCCCGGCCTCTGGTGCAGCGCCAGCGCCGCCGGGACATACAGCGCCTCTTCCACCGAGGCTTTCGAAGCCTGGGTCATCCGGCGGCGGGTGTAGGTGGACAGCGCCTCCAGATACCGGCGGGAGCCTTCGGCATACAGCACCCCCAGCGCCAGCGAGGATTTGCCCGAGCCCGACACGCCCGCAATGCCCACGATCCTGTTCAGCGGGATGTCCACGTCGATGTTTTTCAGGTTGTGTACCTTTGCCCCGCGCACGAGCATTTTGTCTATCATTCTGTTTTCCCTTTCCTTTGGCTTTTTTGCGCCAGATGAATTCCATGTTCTCTGTTTTAGTATAGCGTATCCTGGTGTGTATTTCCACAATGGTCACCAATAAAATGCTATTTGCACCGGCAGACACAGAAGAGTATACTATAATCAGTAAGGATCTCAAGTTCCTGTACACATGTATCTGACGAGATAAAAGGAGAACGAACATGGCAGTATTTCCAAAAGAATTTGTATGGGGCGCTGCGACTGCAGCCTATCAAATCGAGGGCGGTGCCGTCGAGGATGGAAAAGGCCGGAGCATCTGGGATGTTTTCTCCCACACACCGGGCTGCACCTATCGGGGTGAGACCGGTGATACCGCCTGCGACAGCTATCACCGCTGGCGGGAAGACATCGAACTGCTGAAGTCGATGCACCTGAAAGCCTATCGCTTCTCTGTGGCGTGGACGCGCATCGCCCCCACCGGCGGCACGGACTGGAACGAAAAAGGCTTTGCCTATTACGATGGTCTTGTGAATACTTTGCTGGAAGCGGGCATCGAGCCGTATATTACGCTGTATCACTGGGATTTGCCGCAGGCGCTGGAAGAAAAGGGCGGCTGGCAGAATGAGGACACCGCCCGGGCGTTTGCAGTCTACACGGCAAAAATGGCAGAACATTTCAAAGGCAGGGTCCACCAGTGGTTCACCTTCAATGAGCCTGCCTGTATCGTGAAAATGGGCTATGGGACAGGTGAGCATGCGCCGGGGCTGAAACTCCCGCTGGAAGGGCAGTTCACCTGCTGGCAGAATATCATCTATGCGCACTGCCTTGCCGCGCAGGAGCTCCGCCATACGGACGCCGAAAACAGAGTGGGCTTCGTCTCCACAGGCCGCATCTGCTACCCCGTATCTGAGGCAAAAGCAGATGTGGACGCCGCCCGGGCTCTGACCTTTGCCTGCCCAGACGAGGACTGGGCCTTCACCCACACGATGTCGCTCGACCCTCTGTGCCTTGGCCGCTGGCCCAGCCCGGACCTCTGTGGGCCGCAGCTTTCCGCCTGCATCGGTGCTGTGCCGCAATACATCAACGACGCCCTGTCTCTGGGCAGACCGGATATGCTCGGGCTGAACATCTACAATGCCGCGCCTGTACAGATGGGAACGAATGGCCCCTGTTATGTGGAGCGCCCTGCGGGATACGCTCACACAGCCATGAACTGGCCGGTAGAGCCGGAAAGCCTGAACTGGGGTCCCCGTTACATCCAGGAGCGGTATGGACTGCCCATGTTCATCGCGGAGAACGGCTTATCCTGCACCGACAAAATCTATCGGGACGGCAAGGTGCATGACGTGGAGCGAATTGATTTTCTGGCGCGCTATCTGGAAAAACTCTCCGAGGGCATTCAGGCCGGTGCCGACGTGCGAGGGTACTTCCATTGGAGCCTGTTGGACAACTACGAGTGGCACAGCGGATACAGAGAGCGTTTTGGTCTGGTGTACGTCGATTACGCTTCCGGGCGGCGCATCCCGAAAGACAGTGCCTTCTGGTATGGCGAAGTCGCGGCGACCAATGGCGGGTCCATCTGACCTGTAAAATAAAAGGGCGGCAGTTTCTCCAATACAGAACGAATATTGCAGCCATATCCAAGATACGTCTTACCCATCCTGCAAATTCTTTTATAATAGCACTGCTGCCTGAAAGCGCTGCAACAAATTCCCATATCAAAAGGGAAGCTTTCCGGCATGGGACAACGACAAATCATTTTATTGGGATACGAAAGAGACTCCCTCCGCCTGCTTCGGCGCTGCCGGATGGCCCTGCTCTGCTTTCGTCAGCATCTGCTGGAACTTCCGGGCCGCCGTGTTCAGCGGACGGTGATGGTCGTAGATGAGACAGATAGAGCGGGAGGGAATGATCTCCTGCAGATGCAGCTCGACAATCTCGCCGCGGGCCAGAAGCTCTTTTGCCATTGGTTCCGGCACGAAGGCAAGGCCCAGCTCACTTTTCACCAGCGTGAGCATCTGGTCGGTGGTGGCGGCCTCGGTGTCGGGCCGGAGCACGGCGTCGTGGTCGAGGAAGAACTGCCGGTAGAAGTTCCGGGTCATGCTCTCATCGCTGAGAGAGATGAGCGGATAGCAGCTCAGTTCCTTCAGCGTCAGGCGCCGGCTGGCCAGCGCAGTGAAGGTCTTTCCGCCCACCAGCACCTCATAAAACGGTCTCAGTTCCACCATCTTCAGGCTCTGTTCTACTTCCGCCGGGGTGGAGATGACGGCAAAATCCACTTCTCCGTTCTTCACAGCCTGCACCGCCTGGGGCGTGGAGTGGTTCGAGATGCGCAGCCGGATGCCGGGATACTCGGTGTGGAACGTCCGCAGCTTTTCGGCCAGATAGATGTTCAGCGCCGTCTCCGTCGCGCTGATGCTGATGGAGCCGTGCTCGAGGGTGGCGCTGGCGCTCAGTTCTTCCTCCGCGTCCTGTATCTGCACCGCCGCCGAGGCGATACGGGAGTAGAGCATCTCGCCCTCCGGCGTCAGGGTGACGCCCCGGTTGGAGCGGGTAAAGAGCACACAGTTCAGCTGGCTTTCCAGCCGGTTCATCGAGTGGGTGATGTTGGGCTGGTTGTTGCCCAGCACCCGCGCCGCTTTCGTAAAGTTCTGATACTTTGCCACATAATAGAAAATTTTGTAGTATTCCCAATCGACGTACATGGGAGCCTCCCCCTCTTTCATACCAGAATCACATTTTTACTTCTCCCCCACCAGCGCCACGGCAGCATCATTGACATTCGTGCCAGTAGCGCCGGTGATGATCAGGCCGTCCACAGCTTTCAGTGCATGGTAGGCGTCGTTGTTCTGCAGGGTGTCGAACACATTCCAGCCCTTGGCGGTCAGTGCGGAGAGGGTGTCACCATCCACATAGCCGCCGGCAGCATCGGTGGGGCCGTCGGTGCCGTCACTGCCCACCGAGAACACTGCTGCATCCAGCCCGGCCAACGCCGGAGCCGCTGCAAGGGCAAGCTCCTGATTCCGTCCGCCGAGGCCCTTGCCCGTCAGGTGGACGACCGTCTCGCCGCCTGCAATGTAGGCCAGCTTTTTTCCCTGCCCCGCGTGGGTCCGGACGATGGAGCCAAGGAAGCTGCCCGCCCCCCGGGCTTCACAGCAGAGCTGGTCGGTCAGCAGGACGGGCTCATAGCCAAGCTCCCGGCAGGCGGCAGCGGCAGCGGTGCAAAGCTCCCGCACACTGCCGGTGATCCGGGTCGTCACGTTGTCCAGCATCTTGGGCGTTTCCTGCGCCAGAAGAGCTTTTGCCTGTTCCGAGAGCTTCAGGTGATACTTCTCCGCAATGGCAAGCGCCTGTGCGCAGGTAGAGGTGTCCGGCACCGCCGGGCCGCTGGCGATCATATCCAGCGGGTCGCCCAGAATATCGCTCAGCACGATGCTGAACACCTGGGCCGGGGCGCATGCCTGCGCGAACCGCCCGCCCTTGACGCCCGAAAGCCGTTTGCGGATGGTGTTCATCTCCACGATGTCGGCACCGCTGGCAAGAAGCTGGCCGGTGATGTCCTGCAATTCTGTGCCGGGGAGCAGCGGCTTTTCAAACAATGCACTTCCTCCGCCGGAGAGCAGAAACAGCACGGTATCCTCCGCTGTCAGCCCCTGCACCAGCTCCAATGCCTTCTCGGTGGCCGCAAAGCTGTTCTCGTCCGGCACCGGATGGCCCGCTTCATAACAATTTACTCCCAGGATCTCGCCCTTGACATGCTCGTATTTGGTCACGACCACGCCGCCGTCCACACGGTCCAGCGCTTCCACTGCCGCGTGTGCCATCTGCCATGCGGCCTTGCCCGCTGCCACCAGCAGCACCCTGCCGCCCTTGGGCGCAAAGGCTTTCAGCGCGCGGCGGACCGCTTCGTCCGGCAGGACGGCGTTCAGGCTGGATGCGATGATGGCATCGGCATCCTTTCGCAGAGTCAGATTCATGAAACCGACCTCCTTGTGGGGTATGATCTACAGCAGACCGGCTTCGGGCATGGTTTTTACAAAGCCCCGCCTGGCCGGGCCGTCCGGAATCATTATACAGCAAGACCGGCGTTTCGGGAATACTTTCGGCAATGGTTTTGAAATTGCTGTACAGCTCAATATCACGGACTGCACCTTTCTTAGTTGGGTCTTGTATCTGATTTTTATACTCGCTCTCTACGAAATACCAGGATCTTGTTTACAAACATCCCCCATGCAGCCGCCGGATCACCTTAAATGCGACCTCATGTTCTGTTGTCAGCAGAAGATCCCGCCCGCCGGGGTAAGCACATTTGCCATCTCGTTTTCCTGCACGACGGTGGACAGATACCCGCTGTGGCAGTGGTATCGCAGTAAACCGACCCGGCTGAGATACCGCAGCACGGCAGCCACCATGGCACAGGCCTTTTCTCCCTCTTCAAAGCGAAATCCTCTGATTTTGAACTTCTGGCGGTAGGGCGTTTCCAACTCATAAAGCGTTTCTTCCCTCATTTCTGGAATCCTCCTGTCAGGATGCGGGCCAGCAGACTGCCCGGATAGACCATGGGATATTCCCACAGGGTAAAAAGCAGACCGTCTGCCGGAACCATCAAGGTCTGCCGTGCTTTCTTATGATAAGGTCCCGGACGTTTTTTGCTGCAATAGAGGTGTCCCTTTCTTGACAAGTATGGTATATTTATCTTGACCAATAAGACCCAATTTGGAGGCAACATCAGAAATGACAGAACGAGAGAAAATGATAAATGGCGCGCTATACGATCCATCCGATCCGGAACTGGAGCAATTACGCTTGAATGCACGCAAATTGGCAAGAAAGTACAACCGGACGGATGAGGACCAACCGGAAGAACAAGCCGAAATTCTGCGAAAATTATTACCTGCAACAAAGCAGCTTCCGTATTTTCAGGCACCGGTCTACTTTGATTACGGCTGCAATACGTACTTTGGAAAGTACAGCTTTGTCAACTTTAATTTTACCTGCTTAGATGTATGTGAAGTCCATATCGGAGACAATGTGATGATCGGGCCAAATGTCACATTGGCAACTCCCATGCATCCGCTTTTGCCGGAAGAACGGAATATCCAAAAGCGAGAAGATGGAAGCATTTATAATCTGGAATATGCCAAACCCATCACCATAAAGGATAATTGCTGGTTGGCATCCAACGTAGTGGTTTGTGGCGGCGTTACCATCGGAGAAGGCTGTGTGATCGGAGCCGGAAGTGTTGTGACAAGAGACATCCCACCCTATAGTCTGGCTGCCGGAAATCCCTGCCGGGTCATCCGCCAGATAACCGAGAAGGACCATATGGAAGCTTCAGCTTGCCGGGAATAAGACAAACGATCCCCCAGGAAAATGCTCCGGCTGCAAAGCAGAGCGCATAGAACCAATCCAAAAACACAGCCCCGTTCTGGTGAAGTGATATGCTACCCCTGGAGTAGACAGAGTAAAAACAAAACTCTGAATACTCTGGGGGTATTTTCATATCAAAGACGGCGAAGACGGCACAAGAAGGATTACAAACAGCAGACGGAAGAAGAACGGTCACGGATCTGCTGCCTGCAATACGCAGGCACAATACCCCGGTTCCGGTTGGTAGCAATGGATCGTAAGGTATTCGTCCACCTCAGGGCTGTAATCGTGAAGGATGTGCTTTGTTCCGTTCAACGCCACATCTTTAATGCCTAAAGTTCAGAAGCCGTTGACTTTCGGGCATTTCCTGTGTATTCTGTAACATAGAAGGTCAAATGTTTTTTCACAAGATGCATAAAGCACATCCTCTTCCTGCGTATCTATAAGCCTGACTGGAATGCCCTGAGCGGCTGGCAGCCGCCCACGGTCTGTGTAAAATAAACCCAGATATAAAGGAGGCAACCCACCATGAAGATGACCCGCAGAAACTTTCTTTCCACTTCAGCGGTTGCGGCGTTCGCCTGCGGCACATCCCTGACCGCGCACGCAGCAGGCAGTACCGATGAAAACAGTCTGAACTTTATCACAGACATTTTCAAGGACTCTCCCCAACCGGGCGAGATCGAAGAGGCAACGGCGATCACGGCAGAAAAGAACGCCGAATGGTATGAAAAGCTGGATTTTTCAGACCGGCGGGAGTTTGCCAACGCAGAACGCGGCTGGCTGGACAATGCGGAAGGTAAGATCATCTACGCCGAGGATGGCAAATTTGCATGGGATCTGCAGAGCTACGGCGATTTGAACCGGGATGCTCCGGACACTGTAAACCCCAGTCTGTGGCGGAATACCCAACTCAACGCCAAAGCCGGTCTGTTTGAAGTATGTGATGGCATCTATCAGGTGCGCGGCTTTGATATGGCCAATGCGACCTTCATCCGCACCAACAACGGCTGGATCATTTTTGATGTCCTGATGTGCAAAGAAAATATGCAGGCAGCAAAAGCGCTGATGGAAAACCGGTTCGGACCGCTGGATGTCAAAGCTGTGCTGTACAGTCATAGCCATGTGGATCACTTTGGCGGCGCAGAGGGCGCGATCGACCGGAACAATGTAGCGGACCCCAGTCTTTCCGTCGACAAACAGCTTGCCTCGGGCAAAACGGTCATCCTTGCACCGAAAGGATTTTTGAAACACGCCATCCGCGAAAACGTCTATGCCGGCATCGCAATGGCCCGGCGTGCGCAGTATCAGTATGGTACGGTGCTGGAAAAAGGGGAGAAAGGAGCACTCTCCATCGGCATCGGCATGGGACAGTCTACCGGTCATGTGAGCCTTATTGCACCGACCTATGAGATTGGGGAAGATGTTCCGAAGCTGACCATCGACGGGCTGGAGATCGAATTCCAGCTGACCCCCGGCACCGAAGCCCCTGCCGAGATGAACGCCTATTTCCCGAAATACCGCGCCCTCTGGATGGCGGAAAACTGCACCGGTACGCTGCATAATCTGTACACCCTGCGCGGCGCAGAGGTGCGCGATGCCAACGATTGGGCGAAGTATATCATCGAGGCAGATCGACGCTTCTGCAGCAAGACCGACGTGGTGTTCCAGAGCCACAACTGGCCGCACTGGGGCGAGGAGATCCATGAATATCTGCTGAACACGGCAGCCATCTATAAGTTTATCCACGACCAGACCCTGCATTACATGAACCAGGGCTATACCTCCAACGAGATCGCCGCCATGATCTCGCTGCCGGATGCCCTCGAAAAAGTCTGGTATACCCGCCAGTATTACGGCACGCTGCCGCATAACGCCAAAGCCATCTACCAGAAGTATCTGGGCTGGTACGATGCGAACCCGGTCAACCTGGACCCGCTCCCGCCCAGCGATGCCGCTAAGAAGCTTGTAGAATATCTGGGCAGCACGGAGCTGGTGCTCTGCAAGGCCAAAAAGGACTATGCAAAGGGCGAATATCAGTGGGTGGCACAGATCACCAAGGAGCTGGTCTTTGCAGACCCGTCCAACCAGAAGGCACGCAATCTGTGTGCCGATGCGCTGGAGCAGTTGGGTTATCAGGCGGAATCCGGTGCGTGGCGCAACGCCTACCTGATGGGTGCGGCGGAACTGCGGAACGGCAATCTGTCTGGGCGGGCCCGCACGGCGAATGGTCTCACCAACAGTATGCGAGCAATGACGGTTTCCATGCTGTTGGATTATATCGCCATCCTGACGGATGCCAACGCTGCACAGAATGATGACCTGACCTTGAATCTGACCGTAACGGATGAGAATGAACAGTTCTATGTGACCCGTAAGAATGGCGTCCTGCTGTCTTACCCCGGCGAGAACCATCCGGATGCGCAGGCTTCCGTCACCTGCAAGCGTCTGCAGCTCTTTGCATTGATGACAGGTCAGCAGGCCGGGCAGGTACAGATCAGCGGAGATTCCACTGTCCTGAAACGCCTGCTGGCATACGCGTCCAAGTTTGAAAAAACCTTCAATGTCATTGAACCGTAAAAACGATTCGGAATTTCAATTTTTTCAAAAATATCTCTGGGGCTTTGATATTAAGCTCTGTCAAGAGGGCTGGCACCGTCCAGCCCTCTCTCTTTTTGCAAAAGTTTCCCGCGCTTTTTCTTGCGCCCTGCCGAAAACAGCGTGTTTTCAAAACTTTTTGTTGACACCACTCGATTTTTGTGGCAATCTATCCCAACGATCTATAGCAATTCAACTTTTTGGCTGCCATATTGGAAACAAGGCAGCTGACTTCCCCTGCAGCGGCGTGAGTGCCCATCAGCACCTTCCCGTTCAGGATGATGCCGCCGCAGAGCGGCTCCTTCACGGAGCGGGTAGAGATCTATCTCATCCAATGCGATGCCGAGGTGCAGAGCGTGGAGCGGCTGACCAGTCTGGACCAGCTGCATGAGCTGATCCCCCGGCTGAAGCTCCGGGGATTCGGCGGCACCGACTTCCGGCCGGTGTTCGCCTATGTAGACAGGCTGCTGGAAGAGAAAAAGCTGACGAACCTCAACGGCCTGCTCTATTTTACCGACGGCGTGGGCACCTACCCGGAAAAATCCCCTGCCTACAAGACTGCCTTCATCTTTAACCGTGACGACCACATCAGCCCCCACGTTCCCAGCTGGGCCATCCGGGCTGTACTTACCACTGACAACATCCGCCTGCTTGAACCGCAGAAGACCCGAACCGAGGAGGACACCGAATCATGGATATAGCAAGTGCAAAACAACAGATCAAAAATACCGTGCAGATCTACCTGCAGAAGGACGCTCTGGGCCGCTACCGACTTCCGCTGGTGCACCAGCGGCCCATCTTCCTGCTGGGTGCGCCGGGTCTGGGCAAGACTGCCATTATGCAGCAGGTCGCTGATGAGATGGGGCTTGGCCTTGTGAGCTATTCCATGACCCACCACACCCGCCAGAGCGCACTGGGTCTGCCTGTGATCGTAGAAAAGGAATACGGTGGCAAGCACTATCAGGTCAGCGAATACACCATGAGCGAGATCATCGCCAGCGTCTACGACTGTATGCGCACCACCGGCAAAACGCAGGGCATCCTGTTTCTGGACGAGATCAACTGTGTCTCCGAGACCCTCTCCCCTGCCATGCTGCTGTTTCTGCAATACAAAGTCTTTGGTGGGCATCAGATCCCCGAGGGCTGGGTGGTGGTCACCGCCGGCAACCCGCCCCGCTTCAACAAAAGCGTCCGGGAGTTCGACGCTGCCACCCGTGACCGGCTGAAGGTGATCGAAGTTGAGCCAAGCTATGAAGCATGGAAGGCCTATGCGCTGGAACACGGTGTCAGCCGCAGCGTCATCAGCTATCTGGACATCCGTCCCGAAGATTTTTACAAGGTCGAGACCACTGTGGACGGTCTGACCGTGGTAACTCCCCGTGCCTGGGAGGACCTTTCCGAGATCCTGCAGTATCACGAGGAGCTGGGCCTTGCAGTCGGCGAGGAGCTGACTACCCAGTATCTGCAGAACAAGCAGGTCGCCCGGGATTTTGCCATCTACTACGAACTCTATCAGAAATATCGTCAGGCCTACAATATTGATGCCATCCTGCAGGGTGTGTGGGATGAGGATGTCCTCACGCAGGCACGCAGCGCCAAGATGGACGAGCGGATGAGCCTTGTCAGCCTGCTGCTGGAAGCCGTGTTCCTGCAGATGGAACGCTGCACCCTGCGCCACGATGCGTTGCGTCTTATCGCGGCCACCCTCAAAGCCCAGCGCGGGACGCTGGATGTTCCCGGCGATGCCCTGACTGCCCTCGCCGGGCTGGAGGACAACTGGCGCGCCGAAGCCAACAAAGCCCCCTCTGCCCGGCAGAAGGTCTATCTCGATCTGCTGTCACTGACTGCCCAATGGCACGGAGAACTTTCCGGCTCCACCCCTTTTTCCGCCCTCAAGGCCTGCTATCAGCGCTCGGTCGCCGACCTGCAGGCTGAGGTCGCTGAAACGCAGAAGAAGCTTGGCGATCTGCTCCGTTTTTTACAGGAAGCCTTCGGTAAGGGAACGGAGCTGAGCATGGCGGTAAACGATCTGACCGTAGCCCCCGTAGCCACCGCATTTCTGGGGCAGTTTCTCAGCACCGATTACTTTGCAGCCAGCCGGGATCTGCTGCTGCACCGGCAGTCGGAGCAGCTGCTGCACCAGATCGATCTGACAGGACTGGTGTAAAATGGAACTGCTGCAATTTGAAGTAACCAACGCCGGAACGCTGGGCAGCCGCTGGACACCCCCCGCCCCGGAAACAAAAAGGGCCTCCTCCCTGCCCGGAGCCGCACTGGCAGCTCTCTTGCAGGAGGAGGATGACGAGGATGATTGGGGCGGCGATGCTCCCGACATGAGCGCAGAGTTTGCACGGCTCAGCCATCTGAACGAAGAGTCCGACACCGATGCCCTGCCCCTGACAGCAGACTTTGCCCCTCTGCCGGATGGCTCTCTAGCGCTGGTGCGCTGGCCCCGGCTGGCACGGCCTGCTGTGGTACCCGACACTGTAGAAGGCCGCACTGTCACCGCCATTGCCGCTACCGCCTTTGCTGCCAGCCATCTGGATGAGGGCTGCTTTGCGCAGTTCGGGCAATCGCCTATCAGTTTCAGCATATTTTGTATGCGAATGGGCCGCGCAGTCACCACCGAAACGCTGGACGAAGGCGGGCCGACTTCCGTCACACTGCCGGACAGCATCACTCACATTGGTCCCTACGCGTTCTACCACTGCACAAATCTGACTTCCATCACCCTGCCGGATGCCATTTCCGCCCTGCCTGCCGGTGTATTCGGTGACTGCAGCCGCCTTACCAGCGTCCATCTGCCGGAGCAGCTGCAGGCTCTGGGCTATCTGCCCCGCCCCACGGATCAGATCATGCCAGATGTCGGCACGTTTGCCGGGTGTCATGCCCTGAAACAGCTGACGCTGCCTCCACAGCTTAAAATGCTGGGCGCTCACAGCTTCAACAGCTCCGGTCTGACGAGCCTGACCGCCCGGGATGCTGGGTGTGAAAATTGGAGCCGTACTGTCACTGTGGCTGTGTCTGCCTTTGACCACACTGCCGCACTGCTCTGGCTGGAAAAGGCCGATGTTTCCGGCCATGTGGTAGCGCGGCTGGGTCTACCCGTGGCCCGGGATAAAATCCTGGCAGGCGATGCCAAATTTGGAGCCATCCTGCGGGTACCGGTGCTGTTCTTCACCCAGCCGATGCCTTACTTTGACCAACTGGCCCGGGACGCATTCCGGCTGGATTTCTCGGCTCGTATGGCGCTGGCTCGGCTGGAAGCCTCTGCAGGGCTTTCCCCCGCCGACCGCCAGTGGTATTGTGCAGTTCTGGTGCAGTATTTCGACCGGGCTCCACAGTTCATGCCCTGCCCGGCAGAGCAGGCGTATGCCGCGTTATTCCGTTTTCTCTGCCGCTGTGAATTGCTGACTGCTGCCGATGTCAGTGCCATCCTCCGGATGGCCGGTGCGCTCTGCCTGCCCGCCGAACTCATCAGCGAGATGATGGAGGTGCGCACCCGCCGGTTTGAAACAGTCACCGGATTTGAGGATCTGGAGTTGGATTGATCAAAACCATAAACACTGCGTAGAAAGATGCCTAGCCTGCACCGGCACGGTACAGATCGGAAAGGGAGTTGAGATTTTCCAACAAGTGTTTTGCAACGCAAAATGAGCAGATGTATATATGTCTGCATTGCTTGCGGATGCTATGAAACCTCTCAACGTGCTTTCCAAATTTGAAAATCATTTTGCAATCAGGACCGTCCGTTTTCAAGTTCAACTTGAAGCGGACGGTTATTTTTCTACACAAAAATTTTCGAGTTTGCAACCGCCGCAAGCAGGGCGAGCCGGTACCACCTCGCAAGTTTTGAACCTGATTTTTTACAAATCCAGCTTCAAAACACTTGTTGGGCATCGCCCAAACCCGATATTCCGCACAAAATTGCGCTGTCACAGTATGCAAAAATGCCAAGGATGACTGTGCAGAAACGAGTAGTATAATTGCGCAGAAATGCACGCCTAACCAGCGTAATAAGAGCAACCCGAGCACATCGCTATGTGGAGCAGTGGCAAACCATGCGTGCAGAGAACCTTGGGCTTCTTCTCTGGGGCGGTGTGGGCACCGGCAAAAGTTTCCTTGCCGGGTGCATTGCAAACGCTCTGATGGAGCAGGAGGTGCCTGTGCGCATGACAAACTTTGCCCAAATCCTGAACAAGCTGAACAGCAGCTTTTCCGGGCGGAACGATGTTGTGGACAAGCTCTGTCGTTATCCCCTGCTTATCATTGACGACTTCGGCATGGAGCGTGGCACCGAGTACACACTGGAGCAGATCTACAACATCGTGGACAGCCGATACCGCCATCCATGAGGTGCATCGGCTGCTGGTCACAGCGTTCCAGTACGCCGTGGAATGGAGCATTCTTGTCAAAAGTCCTGTTCCTGTGGACAGCCCCAAGAAGTCCACGCAGCTCCGTCTGGCTCTGCTGACCTGATGCAAAATTTACCACGCATTTCAAAGCAATTCCAGCCCATGCAGAGGATTCCCACGAAAAAGCCGACCGTGCAAAAACCGTGCATTGACCGTGCAAGCCCCGAATTTTCGGGGTTACATAACGAAAAAGAGCGTCAAATCTTACGATTCAACGCTCTTTTATTGGTGCACCTCCAGGGACTCGAACCCTGGGCCCACTGATTAAGAGTCAGTTGCTCTACCAACTGAGCTAGAGGTGCATATGGTGACCCGTACCGGAATCGAACCGATGTTAAAGGCGTGAGAGGCCTCTGTCT
>ERZ772991.2002-NODE-2002-length-15556-cov-2.743694_pt1 | contig 15556 bp, 9 predicted proteins | sample MGYA00511128_ERZ772991 | MGnify/ENA primary metagenome ERZ772991 (study PRJEB29015, sample SAMEA2737655) | human gut metagenome | biome: human gut; feature: human-associated habitat; material: faeces | place: China | collected 2012 ... | reverse complement strand
TATATTTTTATCCCTTATATTCTTAACAACATCAATGGCTATATTTTTTAGCCATCTTTCTACACTTACACTAAAATCATAATTTCTTAAATTAAAAAATCCATAAGCATATGTTTCCACAAATGCCAATGCAATCTTTGCCTTATCTTCATTTAGCAGCATTGAAATAAACTTAAAAACTTCATCACAAGTTTTCATATACAATGTGTAAACACTATTAGGACTAAATTCAATTGCTCTTTTTACTAAAGTCGGTGTTGTAAACTTTACCGGTTTATTGTTTTTGCAGTCAACATCAATTACAGTAGTGATGCATTGAAACAACTTTTCCTTATTTTCATCAGTAAGAACAATTGACTCTTTCCATCTTAATAAAATTGTCTTTACAATATTCATTTTGTCATTTATTTTACATCTTGAATCGTTATACATAGCATTCTCCTTTGTGCATACTTATGCAGTTTCTAATATATAGACGATTTAAAAGCCGAAATAGTTTTAAATTTTTTAAAATTTTTTTAAAGTTTTTTCTCAAAATGATATATTGCAATAATTGTAAATAAATGTCATATTGTTATTATACATTAAATAATTATATTTTTGTTGCATTTTGCAAAAGATTTTTAATTTTTTCATAAAATTTCCCTATACAAAAAAATCTCCTTGAAATTAATCAAGGAGATTTCTTTCTGTGAATATTAGTTTTTAATAAATTAACTAAATTGCAATAATCAGTAAAGTTTCTAAAACTATTTATTAAATAATTATCTGGAATAAAATTCATCCATAGTTTCTAGGCGGATACCGGCTAATTTACCTTTAGGAGAAAAAGCACCACAATCAAGTGCAATATGATTATTGCCAATAAAAATATAACCCCGCAATGTATTTTCTTTTATACGCTGAGTTGGAGTATGACCGGTTACTAAAATCTTGTTACTGAAATATTTTTTGCTATAGTCAGGTCTATCCCAAACTAATTCTTCTAATGAATAATCGGCAATAGATTTTTCAACTGAAAAATTTCCTAGTCCTCCATGTACCAACAAATAATCAACACTGTTAATATTTAGTTCAACATAAGGCTTAAACTTTTCTACATAATCGAAAATCTTATTTCTTTCATCTAAAGACAATTCAGAAAGTTCACATAATGTAGACTCGGCACCATTATTAAGCCAATCTAAAATATCAAAACAATTGTTTTCTATAAATTTCTTAGAAAGATTACCTAGATTATTTATCATTTCTCTATTCTTCAGCATCATTAACTCATGATTTCCCATAAGACAAGTACAGTTAGGCAAACCCATAAGCAACTGCAATGATTTGATAGGATGTTCACCTTTATCCACAACATCACCCATTACATATAGCCAATCCTTAGAAGAAAAATCCATTGAATTTAATAATTCTAAAAGCTGATTAAATTCTCCGTGAATATCTCCAACAACATATGTACTCATTTAATCCCACCTTTTTAAATTAATTTTAGAGAGTATCAAACCCCTTGCAAAACAAGGGGTTCAACACAATTTCAGATATTATTTTTATAAATTTATTTTACTACAATCTTACACTTTGCTGACTTTTTACTACCATCTTTTGCAGTAGCTGTAATATAGCAAGTGCCTTTTTTCTTAGCAGTTACTTTACCTTTTCTATTAACTGTTGCAATTTTTGAATTTGAGGACTTCCAAGATACTGATTTATTATTTGCATTCTTTGGATAAACAGTAGCTTTTAGTGTAACTGTTTTCTGTTTAGCTTTGCCCTTTACTTTTAGGATAGCTGAATTTCTGTTTAATTTAACAGATGTTACAGGTTGCTTTACTGTTACCTTAACAGTAGCGTATTTATTGCTACCATCAAGTGCCATTACTTTAATTGTTGCATTACCTCTGCTATTTGCAGTGATTTTACCACTTTGGTTTACTGTTGCTACTTTAGCATTAGAAGTTGTCCACTTTAACTTTTTATTTGTTGCATTAGTTGGAGTTACTGTTGCTTTAACAGTTGTGCTTCTACCCTTTACCAATACAACTGACTTCTTACTTAATGATACCTTTGTTACCTTCTTTACAGTTGGTTTTGTTGTATCTGTTTCTTTATCTGAATACACTCCACCACCGGCAACTAGGATTTTACCTTCATCAATCATTTTCTTAAATGTTGCCTTTATTTCAGCTAATCTATTCTTATGATTTCTAGCTGATGATTGGTCACTATAAGAATCTTTATTTGGATAATCAGGATAGTTTTTATCCCATTTGTTGATAATATCATAAGGGGATGTACCCTTAGGAATAAACTCACCTTGAATTTTACCTACTGATGTAATCTGTAGTGGAATACCGTACTTCTTAGAATTATTAGTCCATGTAGCCGGATAATACAAAGTTTTGGAATCTATACTATTTTCAATTATCTTTTCATTACCGACAACAGAAATTGTATCACCAATACAATCAGTATTAAACATTATTGGACAAGTTTCATTATTAATATTATCACAAAACATAATAGAATACTGAGTATCAGGCTTTAATCCATCTGAAAGGGTTTTACTATAGTATAGTTTATTTAAATCATAATAAAGTTTACCGTCAGCATCTTCTTCAAGCTTTTCAGCTTTCATCATCCAACTATAAAAAGGCATACCAACTGAATTTTCATAAATATGAGCGAAATAAATATTGCCTTCCCAATCAGGCTTTTCAAAATATATTTTTCCACTATCTTTATAAACAGTTATATCAAAAGTAGCTGACAACTCCTTACACTTAACTGTAATAGTATTGTTACCCAGAGTAAGCTTATCAGTACCCTCTAATGTATAATTATTTATTGTTACTATATTATTATTGGTATCAGTAGCTTCAACATTTAATCCATCAGAATTAAATGTTTCTCCCTCAATATAAATTGTCTTTTTTGGTAATGAAACAACCTTTAAATCAACATAGTTAGGTGTAACTTTAGTAGTTTCTCTGGTAGTTGCATCATCACTAATTTTGAAATCATCAACAATTGCTTCACCATTAAGTCCTGTTACTATTTCGGGACTATTTTTAATAGTAAAGGTACCATGTTGTAAAACTTTAAATGTTGCTTTACAAAGTCTTACATCTTTATATTTTGTTTTGTAACCACTAATATTGCTTCCGGCATAATAAACATAACCCTCAATATCAGTATTTATCATAATACCATCTGTACCATCCTTGCCTATATCAGGCATTGAGAAACTTTCAAGTTGTAATCCACTCTTATCATACTCTAATTGGCCTTTAAAATTTTTCCAATCGTAATTAGAATTAATATAATAAGTATATGTTACCGTATCAGTTACCCTAGCACCTATGCCATTAATCCATACATAATCATCATCTGTTGATGATATTGCTGAAACTGATATTCCACCAAAAGTTGAACATATCATAAGTATAGATAGTAATATGCTAAAAAACTTCTTACCTTTCATACAAAATCCTCCTTTTACTAATTATAGTTATATTTTACCATATAGAAAGTTTATAATCTATTATGATAGTTTACAAATTTTTTATTTATCCGTTGTGCAACTTGCTTATAACAAAGATAAAGGCTACCCAATGGATAGCCTTTCGTAAAATTACTATTTAATTGTTACTTCTTAGTAGTAACATTGGTTACTGTCCAAGGTGAATATGCCTTACCGTTTTTATCATTATAATATGCACGGATACGGATATACACTTTCTTCTTTCCTATTAGTTTCTTAACTGTTTGAGAAGTAGCATTGCCATTCTTTACAGTAATTTTCTTTGCACCTGAGAAATTACTCTTGTATGAATACTGAATTTCATAACCCTTAGCACCTGAAACTTTCTTCCAATTTAGTTTGAAAGACTTTGACATTGCAGTTGCTTTTACACTAGTAGGCTTAGCAAGTTTTTTCTTTGCAATTGTCCTTTGTGGTTTTATAACCTTGCCACATACTGAGCAATGACTACCTTTAGTCTTACCATTTGCAGTATAAGTTGCAGATACTGCTTTATCAATGACTATTTTGTGTTTAGTCATAGAGATTAATTCACTATAATTTTCGTTACATCTTGAACAAGTATATTCTTTGTAACCTGCTGTAATACAAGTAGCAGGTAATTCTTTGGTCAGCTCAAAATTATGATTTAATGCATTTTGATATTCAACATAACTGTCGCCACAACTTTGACAAGTATATGTTACACTACCTCTTGTTGTACAAGAAGGTACTGCTGTAACCTGTGCAGTATAGCTATGATTTAGTTTAGGAATTACCTTTTGTGGTACTAAAACAGTACCACAAACATTACAATGACTACCTTCTGTTAAACCGTTTTCTTTACAGGTTGCAGGTTTACCATAATCAGTAATTGGGTTATGACCTGTTTCTTTTACATAAGAATCACGATATGTATCACCACAATTCTTACAAGTATGTTCTATATAGCCTCTTTCTGTGCAAGTTGGCTTTACAACATTTTCACTGTAGTTATGGTTAAGAGCCTTAATTTCTTCCTTCTTAACTATTTCACTACAAGTTGTACAGTGCATTACCTTTTCACCGGCATTTTCACAAGTTGCTTCTTTAGTATTAATCCATTCACCAGTTGGGTTATGAATAAACACTTCAAAACTAGCAGTCAATGATTTATATGATACTGTAACATGGTTTGATTCATCAGAAACACCGAAACCACTTAGAACATAATCAGTAACCGGTTCTGACTTCTTATTATTATAAACTGCATAAACAACCATACCTGTAGTATCCAGTTGTTCACCCTTAAAGTAAGTTGTCTTTTTAGGTTCTGTTACCTTAATTTTTACTAATGCTTTATCTTTGATAGTAACATTAATTGTTGTTGACTTACCACCATAGCTAACCTTTACTGTACCTTCACCTAAAGTAGCAGGTAATGAAGAAACATAATAATCAGTAACTACCTTTGATGTGCCATCGTTATAGTAAGCAGTAAGCTCCATACCTGTTGTATCAAAGTCACTACCGATAACATATGATGACTTAAGTGGTGCTTTTGTAACTGAGATTGACTCTACCGATTTTCCGATTACTTCAACAGCAACATATGTTGTTTTACCACCATAAGAAATTTCAATAATCTGTGTACCACTTTCATCAGTAATTTCTGATGTTTTGTAATCAGTAACTTCTTCTTTCAAGCCATTATTATATGATGCAGTAACTATCATACCTGTTCTATCAAACTTTTCATCAGAGAAGTAAGAAGTTTTTGTTGGTTGTTCTGTTACAGAAAGACTTAGTAATTCTCTTTCAGTAAAGGTTACATCAAATGTTGTGGTGTATTCATTATATGTAACAGTAACTGTCTGATTACCAGCCTTATTTTCATAATCTAACTTGTAATCTTTAATACTTTCAGAAGAACCATCATTGCGAGTTAAAATAATATCAAGACCATCTGTATCAATAGATTGACCTTCAATATATGTAGTCTTTGTTGGCAATGATTTTACTTCGATACCTGTAATTTTTAGTGGTACAACCTTTACAGTGAAGTTCACTGTGTAACTTTCATATGTATAAGTTACAATATATGTACCTGATTTTTTAATATCAGCACCGGTTGTATTTGATGGTGTTAAATTAACATTTTCGTAAGTACCGTCATCGTAAGAAATCTTTGCTTCTGCACCTAAATAATCAAGTTTAGTACCACGAACGAATTCTGTCTTTGCAGGTCCACTTACCAATGAAACACCAACTGCATTAGGTCGCTGAACTACATTAATATCATAGGTCAAAGTTTTATTACGATATGTTACTGTAACTGTTTGTTCACCAACTGATGACATATCATAGCCACTTAGCATATCCTCAGTAATGTCAATATCTTCAAAAGTACCATCCATATAGTAAACTGTGATTGTACCTTCTACATTAATTTCATCACCTGTTCTATACTTTATCTTTGACGGTTCAGTCTTAAACTCAATGGTGTCAATTTTTGGTAATGTATCTTGTCTATTATCTCTTAACTGAGGATAAGCATATTCAGTAGAATTGTCAACAATCCAAGTGTTTTCAAAGTCAAACCCAGAGAAGTTAATTGCCTTTTTCATTTGCACATCTGAAAAAGCAGTTGCACCTGAAGTTAAAGTGTTCTTGCCATTTAGATAAAAGCAATCAACTACTGCATTATTACTAAATGGCTTTAATATTGTGCCATAATATGCTGAACCTACATTGTAGCAGTTTTTAATATTATTTTCACAACCTTCTCCAATGCCACAAATATGTTCTTTCACATCATAACCGGTAGTGTTATATACTTTGCCACTATTATAGCAGTTAGTTATTGAACTGTAAATCGGATAACTAGTACCAACTATACCACCTTCATACAAACAACCGGAATAATTTTTTGCGTATTCTTTTAAATTTCCACTATTGTATGACTGCATAATATTGCCATTATTTAAACCGATAATGCCACCCATATATATAAATGAATATTGTCCACTATCATTATATACAGAACCACTAATAGTTGCATTATTTGAACATTTATTAATAATACCACGATTTTCATTACGACCTGCAATGCCGCCTACATGTGTGTATGTACTAATTTTATCAGAATTAATATAATATGAATTAGCATCAATATAACCACCTAATACATGGCAATTCTCCACAGTTCCATTGTTGTAACCACAAATGGTGCCTATATTTTTATAACTGGATGTTTCTTCCACACATTTAATACTAACATCATCTAAAGATAGATTTTTAATTGTACCAGAATTGTTGGCAAATAAACCTAGATATCTATCAGAAGTACCACTAGAAATAGTGGCTGTTTCTAATCTTAAGCCTTTGATAGTATGGTTATTACCGTCAAATGTTCCCATAAAAGCAGTATTACTATATTTACCATTACTACCTATTGGATTCCAACCATTAGTACATAGATAACAATAGTCTCCGTCATTGGCTACATATTCTGTCATATCAATATCTGTCATAAGAATGTAATCAGCATTCATATCGTTACGAATATTATATAAGTCATCAATATTCCAAATTTCTTTAGCATTTTCATCTGCCAGTGCAGTTGTACCTAACACAGAAAATGCACTGATTACCATTAAAACTGACAGTATTGAACTAATGATTTTTTTCATAAATTTTGCCTCCTTTGTAAAGAATATAAAGTTTGTTATGCGTATATTTTATCACTAAATCATTTATATTTCTATAATAAATATGTATAAATTTAATTTTGCATATTTATGCAAAATAACTAAGAAAAAATTTTTCTCCTAATGCTTATACTACATCAAGAGGGAATTTTGTATTATCAATTTTATATACTTGTATCAAAAGGATTAATCTTTAGGGCAATTCTAACATAATAATATGGTATTATGCCTACTGATATCTTATCCATAGGTTCACCCTATTTCATTGGAATTAATAATCATTAATGAATTATAATAAATTTCTACACCAAAATTGCAATAACTAGTTGCAGTTAGTAAAGTTTTTAAAATAGGATAAGCTTGTAAAATAAAGAGTGTAAGTTAGAAAAATAATTTACACACTTTTCTTGATAAAGCCTTCTAATTCTAAAAATAATAAATCAACACACAAAAAGGAGCTATGAAAAGATAAAGTTAAGACTTCATTCTTCACAGCTCCTTTCAATTTTCCTAAAAATAAGGTAATCGTTAAAAAGGGTATACTTCCATTATTGATTTTCAAATCTTTGTTTTAATGCAATGCCTATTAATTTATCTGTCTTATCAGCCATAAATAAAGGAATGTTTAATACATCATCATCAAGTTTTAGGTTGTCTAACGAAAATCTTACACGGAGTTTTACTTTATCCGGATATAATTCCTTATATTTTTTTAAACTTTTACTTGTTGTATTAGATTCTGATTTAACTTCAATAGGAAAAATATCATTTTCTCTTTGAATTACAAAATCGACTTCATATGGAGGATTAGTCTTTGTCCAATAACGAGGAGTAACTTCAAACTGAGTAATTAAAGTCTGTAAAACAAAATTTTCAGTCAATGCACCTTTAAATTCTGTAAACAAACGATTTCCCTCCCCAAAAGCTGTTGGAGAAAGTTGGGCTAATTTTCTCAATAAACCTACATCCACCAAATAAATTTTAAAGGCAGAAAGGTCATCATAAGCTGATATTGGCAAACCCGGAGCAGTACTACGATAAATCTTATGCACCAACCTTGCATCTACAAGCCACTGTAAAGCATCCTCATATTCTCTGGCTCTAGCACCTTGTTTGACAACTTTGTAAATAAATTTCTTATTTTTCCTAGCTAATTGAGAGGGTATTGACTTCCAAATCATAGAAATTTTTGGGAATTCAGTGATTTTAGGATGTTTTGCAAAATCACGCTCATATGCACTGATAATACCGGATAAGGATTCTTCCATTGCAGAAATATCACGAGCCTCAGTCCACATTAGTACAGATTCAGGCATACCACCTGTCACATAATACATTTTTAATTTTTCACATAAAGGATTAAAGAAAGCATCCGGTATTGGTTCTATAACATTTACATTTTCTATATATCTAAAAAGATTTTCATCACCATTTGCAAGTAAAAATTCAGAAAAAGTCATAGGATCAATTTGCATAAAATTGACCTTTCCTACAGGAAATGAAGATGGCTTTGCTAATGCAATACCTAATAAAGAACCTGCACATGCTATGTGGTACTGTGGAGCATTCTCACAAAAGTATTTCATAGAATTTATTACTTTAGGACAATCCTGAATTTCATCAAAAATGATAAGTGTTTTTTCCGGTACAATTTTTTGACCACTTACTAACATAAGATTTTGCAAAATTCTATCGACATCCTTAGTTGTTTCAAAAAACTGTTTATATTCTTCATTTTCATCAAAATTGAAATAGGCAATGTTTTCATAATAACGACTACCAAACTCCTTCAACAACCAAGTTTTTCCTACCTGACGAACACCCTTCAATATTAATGGTTTTCGATAAGGTGAATTTTTCCACTTTACAAGTTTTTCCATAACAAATCGTTCCATAGTTTATGCACCTCACTTTTCTTTTTTCTGTTTTGTCAACATTGTTGTATTTTTATTATATGCTGAATTTTAAAAAAATACAAGTAAAATCACAATATTATTAATAATTATGTGATTTTAATCACACTTTTATTAAAAATTTTGTGATTTATATAAAAACAACTTAACAGTAAATAAAATTTCAATGTAAAATTATATCCATAACACAATATTTATGATAGAATTTAAGTAAGGAAAATTATTGAAGGAATGAGGTGATAAAGTGGCTTACAATGAATTAATAAAGAACTTTAATCGTATTCGTGACTATATGAGGGAATTTTATGTATACGGCTTTAAAAGTAGAGATAAATTCACAAGAAAAAGCAGTCGTTCTTATGATGATGAGCGTAGAAGAATTGAAAGTTGGCTTGGTGACTATATGAGTTTCCGTCAAACTGCTGACGGTAAAAATGTTTTTATGTCAATTGATAGTAGAGTATCCCACCACAATCCCCTATACAAATCCTTTAAAACAAAGAGTTTTACCGATGGGGATATTACCCTACACTTTATTCTTATGGATATATTAAGTTGTACAGAAGAACCTTTATCAATTAGTGAAATTACCGAAAAGATTGATGAATATTTGTGCAACTTTTCAAATCCAAGAATATTCGATGAGTCAACTGTAAGGAAAAAGTTAAAGGAATATGTGACTGAGGGAATAATTCTAAAAGAGAAGAAAGGTAAAACCTTATATTACAGTTTATCAAAGGATAATGTTAATTTAGATTTTAATGTTATAGATTTCTTTTCTGAGGTTGCACCTTGTGGAGTAATCGGTTCTTTTCTTCTTGACAAATGTAACAGTCATAAAGAACTTTTTCAGTTTAAGCATCACTATATTACCGGTGCTATGGATAGTGAGATTATGTGTGAACTTTTCATAGCTATGAATGAAAAGAAAAATGCTACAATAGAAATTCTAAACAGACATAAAGAAAAGGTAACAGAAAGCCTTGTAGTACCTTTAAGAATTATGATAAGTGTACAAAACGGTAGGCAGTACCTTATGGCATACTCCCATAATTTTAATAGGATAACCTCCTATAGACTTGACAATATTCTTTCTGTAAAGGTCAATGATAAGTGTGATAACTTTGATGAATTAAGAAATAATCTAAAGAATATGATGCCTAAGCTTTGGGGTGTTAGTTCTTCCGGAAAGTCAAACCAAAGATTAGAGTCTGTTCAGTTTACAGTATATTACAGTGATGAAGAAGAATTCATACATAACCGATTAGAAAGAGAAAAGCGTTGTGGTACAGTAGAAAGGCTTGACAAAAATCACAGTAGATTTTCTGCAAATGTATATGATTCCAGTGAATTAATACCTTGGATTAGAACCTTTATCTGTAGGATAACAGAAATTAATTTTTCAAATAAAGAGCTTGAAAATCAGTTTAAAAATGATATTAAAGAAATGTACAAGCTATATGGCATTAAGGAGGACAACAATGATATTTAGTGAATTATACAGTGCCTACTACAATGCTGTGGCTGAAATTCTTAAGAAAGCAGTACAAGAACCTATTAACAAAGATGATATTAGAAAAATTGTAAATAGATATGCTTTTAGTGAAAGTATAATAAATATTGAACCTGCATTAGTTGAAGAAAAGTGGCAACTTCTATTGCCTAACGGTACAACTCCAATTAAAAAAGAACCCAAAATGCCTCTGACTAATATTGAAAAAAGATGGTTAAAGGCAATTTTTCAAGATCCAAGAATTAAACTTTTTACTGATGATACATTAGATTTTCCGGATGTAGAGCCTTTGTTTACAAGTGAAGATTACTATATTTTTGACAAATATAATGATGGTGATTTCTTTGAAGATAAGCAGTATATAGCTAATTTTAGAGCTGCACTTGACGGAATAAGGAACAAATACCCACTAATTATTAAAATGAAAAATCGCTATAATGAGGATATATGTTTTAAATTTTTTCCGAAATATATGGAATACTCAGAAAAAGATGATAAATTCCGACTTATCAGCAATGACAAGCATTATGGTGGCACTATCAATATGGGTAGAGTGATTTCTTGTGAAAAATATGATGGCAGATTAAAGTACAAAAAATATACTAATAAAGCCTCAAAGAACAAAACTGTAGTCTTTGAACTTATTGATGAAAGAAATGCACTTGAAAGAGTGTTAATGCATTTTGCTCACTTTGAAAAGCAAGTTGAAAAAGTAGAAGAAGAAAAATACAGAGTTACAATAAACTATGATAAAGATGATGAAACAGAAATTGTAATTCGTATTTTATCCTTTGGTCAAATGGTAAAGGTGGTTGAACCAAATAGTTTTATAGATTTAATTAAAGATAGATTACTTAAGCAAAAAAGTTGTGGACTTTAGAGTTCGCAACTTTTTTTCCAAGATAAATGAAAATAAAAATTGTAAAATAATACCAACAACTGAAAGGAAGTAAGTTGTTAAAAGACGCAAACAGCAATTTTTAATCCAAGATTAATGATTAATTATAAATCATATAAAGCGTCTTGTTCTAAAGGCACAGACAGCAAACCTTTTCTTTTTGTAATATTTTATATTACCGTAGTAAGCAACGCTTACCTTTTTAATGTGCCTTGTTTTCATTTTATCTTTAAGGAGGAACATACAATGTTGGAAGATATGAAAAAGAACTTAAATTTAACTTTTACTGAAAATGGTGCAGTTACCAATGGAACAACCGGTTCAGATTGTCTTGACCTATTTTCCGGCATTGGTGCTTTCCGTTATAAAAGTGATGGTGAAATTATTAAGTCATTTATCAAAGCTTTTACAGAAAATCCTGATATGGCTATGAAGATACTTTTCTTTGGCAGAGATGTTAGAGAAGGCTTAGGAGAAAGAAAAGTATTTCGTACTATTATTTCTTGGCTTGGAAATAATGAACCAAAATCTATTATTAAGAATATTGAGTATATTGCAGAATATGGTCGCTATGACGATTTACTTTCACTTTTAGATACTAAGTGTGAAAAGGAAGTAATATCTTTCTTAAAAGTGCAATTTGATAAAGATATAGATGCAATGAATAGTGGAAATGCAGTTTCATTATTGGGAAAATGGTTACCGTCAATTAATGCATCAAATAAAGAAACTGTAAAAGCAGGAAAAAGAATAGCAAAGGCTTTTAACCTTACTGATGAAAAATACAGAAAATCACTGTCAGCATTAAGAGCTAAAATTAAAATTATTGAAAATAATCTTCGTGAAAAAGATTATACCTTTGACTATGAAAAGCAACCATCAAGGGCATTGTTTAAGTATAGAATGGCTTTTATGAACAACGATAATGAAAGATATAGTGAGTTTCTTGCAAATGTATCAAATGGTAAAGCAAAGTTAAACACTAACAATATTTATCCTTATGAATTAATAGAACCGTACCTTTCTACTTCATTTCTACACAATGAACAAATCACTTTTACTGAAGCAGAAAAAGAAACACTAAATGCTACATGGGCATCATTCCCTAATTTTTGTAATGATGAAGACACCTTAGCAGTGATTGATACATCAGGCTCTATGTATTGTTGTTCAAAGCCAACACCGGCATCAGTAGCACTTTCTTTAGGTTTATATTTTGCAGAACATAACAAAGGTAAATTCAAAAATCACTTTATTGAATTTTCAAATAAGCCACAACTTATTGAAATTAAAGGTGAAACCTTTGCCGATAGATTACGCTACATAAGCCAATTCAATGAAATTGCAAATACCAATATTGAGGCAGTATTTAACCTTATTCTGGATACTGCTGTAAAGGGTAATTATTCACAAGAAGATTTACCAAAGAAATTGATTCTTATTTCAGATATGGAATTTGATTATTGTGTAGAAAATGCAAATGAAACAAATTTCAACAATGCCAAAAAAGCCTTTGAAGAAAAAGGCTATAAACTTCCTAATATAATTTTTTGGAATGTTACAAGTAGAAACAGTAATCAACCTGTAACAAAGAATGAACAAGGTGTAGCCTTAGTTTCAGGAGTAACACCACGATTATTTTCTATGGTTGCAAGTGGTGAACTTTCACCATATAAATTTATGATTGAAACCATAAGCAATAAAAGATATGCAAAAATTGTTGCATAACTATATCACAAAGAGATGATAAAATGTTAGAAATAAAAGGTAAAAAAGCAACTGCAATCTGCTATGCAAAGGTAATAGAAGATGAGGCAGTTGAACAGATAAAGAGAATGTGTGACTATGAACTTACTGAGGGTTCAAGTGTAAGAATAATGCCTGATGTTCATTCAGGCAAAGGTTGTACTATCGGTACAACTATGACTATAAAAGACAAGGCTTGTCCAAACATTGTTGGCGTTGATATTGGATGTGGTATGCTTACAGTTAAACTTCAAGATAAAGAAATTGATTTTGAAGAACTTGATAAAGTTTGTCACTTTATCCCATCAGGAAAAAATGTATGGGACGGTAGAATTGAAAGATTTGATTTAACAAGACTTCGTTGCTATAGGGACTTGAAAGATACAAGACGATTACAACGCTCACTAGGTACACTTGGTGGTGGCAACCACTTTATTGAAGTTGATATTAGCAGTAACGGAACTTATTATTTGATAATTCATTCAGGCAGTAGAAACCTAGGCAAGCAAGTTGCTGAATATTATCAACACCTTGCTATAGAATTACATCAAGGCAAGGAAGAATATTTTAAAGAAAGAGATAGAATTATTAAGGAATACAAGTCACAAGGCAGAAGAAAAGAAATTCAATCAGCACTAAAGGAATTGAGAAATAATTTCAAGGCAAAGGCTCTGGAAATTCCGGAAGATATTTGTTGTCTATATGGAGAATTCCTTAGTAATTACCTTTATGATGTTGAAATATGCCAAAACTTTGCTAAAAGAAGTAGAGAAAAAATGGCAGAAATAATTCTAAACAAAACAGGACTAACAGCCACAGACAGCTTTCATACCATTCACAACTACATTGACACAAATGAAATGATACTTAGAAAAGGTGCTATTGCTGCCCATAAGAATGAAAAGATATTAATTCCAATTAATATGAAGGATGGCTCAATAATTGCACTAGGTAGAGGCAACAAAGAATGGAACTACTCTGCCCCACATGGTGCAGGTAGATTAATGTCAAGAACTCAAGCTAAAGAAAAACTTGATTTAGAGGAATACAAAAAATCTATGGAGGGAATTTACACAACTTCCGTAAATGAACAAACCCTTGATGAAGCTCCAATGGCATATAAATCAATTGATGATATTATTGATGTTATCAAAGACTCAGTTGATATAATTGATATTATGAAACCTGTATATAACTTTAAGGCATAATAGAATATTATTTTTAAAACTAACTGCTATTTTAGTAGTTAGTTTTTTGTTTATAGACTTAAAAATTTTCAATTTCAAAAGATAAGTCCCAAAAATGGGACAGTACAAATGTTATTATATTAATAGAAAGAAAATCAATAACCCTTTATTTTATTTTGGAGGTGCTTTAATGAGTATTGTAAAAGAATATGAAGAAAAATTTATAAGTGCATCTTGCAGACTTGAATATGAAACTTGGTATCAAGGTTATAAGGATGATGTTTCAAAATATTTAAAAGGAAATTCCGTATGTGATGCTCTTGAAGAATTCATAGAGTCAAACACAAAAGATATTATCAAAGTTAGTGGAGAACCTTTGCTAAATGCTGAATACATAAAGGAAGTTTGTGACCTAGTACCTCTCCAATGGAAAATACGAATAGAAACAAGTCTTAATGTTAAGTGGGATAAAATCGAACTACTTCTACCCTATATTGACCAATGGATAATTGACATTAAAGATAGCAACACAGAAATATACAAAAACTATACAGGTGTTGATAACCTAAAAGTATATGACAATGTACTTAGATTAAGCCATAAAACCGGCAAAGAAAAGTTGTTAATCAGAATACCAAAAATTCCAAATTACAATACAGAAAAGAATATACAAGAAAGTGTAAAATTATATTCTAACCTTGGAAATATAGATATTTTCAATTATAAAATACTAAATAGGAATTATTAATAAGTCTAAAAATAATAAACCAACACACAAAAAGGCTACCCATTGGGTAGCCTTTACACTTGCTATAATCTTTTTTAATGTATTTCATTTCATAACATAAGTACATTAAGTTAACAAAATACTGAAAATTTTTCGGTGCAATTATGGTGCAAATCAAAATACTATTGCACCAAAATGGATGCAAATAGTGTGCAATCCGAAAATAATTTGTATACCGATGAAAAATGAAAAAAGCCATAGAAATAGCTTATCCATGGGCTTTTTGAGGTATAAAAAAATTGGTTAACAAGTAAATTGTTAACCAATTTAATGGTGCGGGTGACAGGACTTGAACCTGCA
>ERZ772991.1997-NODE-1997-length-15577-cov-3.349504_pt1 | contig 15577 bp, 10 predicted proteins | sample MGYA00511128_ERZ772991 | MGnify/ENA primary metagenome ERZ772991 (study PRJEB29015, sample SAMEA2737655) | human gut metagenome | biome: human gut; feature: human-associated habitat; material: faeces | place: China | collected 2012 ... | reverse complement strand
CCACCGCCAGATCCCGTTTGTATTTTTTCAGTATTCCCATGACTGTGTCGCCGGAATACAGATAGTCGTTTAATGTAATCATGTGTTTCTCCACTTTTCTGAAATTGTGTTTTTACGCAATCCAATCTGATATTATACTGGATTTCAGCCGCAAAGGCAAGCAGAAGGCTCTGTATTCCCTATAAATTCAGCATTTTTGACACATTTTCCGTAGCTTTTTCGGCAGATATTCACAAAGAATCCTGCAAAGCAGGATTCCATAGGAATTTCCTATTGCACAAAAAAACCGCGCAGTCTGCGAAAAACTGCGCGGTTTTTATTTCCCATATTTTTACTTTTACCGTTCTTCCCGGAAATACGGAACTCCAAGGCTTTCAGGCGGCTGATTTTCCCGCTTGCTTCGGACGCTGGTGACCACCAGTACCACCAGGGTTACCACATAGGGAATCATCTTGTAAAGCTCCTGATATTCCATATGATCCATGCCTGTTGGGATGTACAGATACAGGATGTACAGGCCGCCGAACAGGATGGAGGCCAGGACACTGACATTGGGACGCCAGATGGTGAAGATCACCAGGGCGATGGCCAGCCAGCCGCGGTCGCCGAAGGCGTTGTTGGACCAGACGCCGCAGGCGTAGTCCATGACGTAGTACAATCCGCCGAGGCCGGCGATCATGCTGCCGACGCAGGTGGCAATGTACTTATACTTATTGACGTCGATGCCGGCAGCGTCGGCCGTCTGCGGATTTTCGCCGACGGAGCGCAGGTGCAGGCCCACGCGCGTGTGCTTGAGCACATAAGCGGCAACGAGCGCAATGGCCACGGCGAGGTAGGCGAGAAAGCCGTAGGACAGGAAGATCTGGCCGAACCAGCCGAGCTTCGACGCAAACGGCAGCGACTTGGAAAAGTAGCTGTTCGTGGCCGAGAGCGCGATGGACGGCACCTCGCTGCCGGTGAGCTTGATGAGCGAGCCGCCCATGAAGTTGCCGAAGCCGACGCCGAACGTCGTCATGGCAAGGCCGGTGACGTTCTGGTTGGCGCGCAGCGTGACGGTGAGAAAGCAGTACAGCAGACCCATGAGCAGCGAGCCGAGCAGGCACGACAGCAGCGGGATCATGATGGCGAGAAAGCCGTTCATCCCGGCGGCCCCGCCGGCCGCCTGCTCATACAGGAACGCGCCGATGACGCCGCTGATGCCGCCGACATACATGATGCCCGCGATGCCGAGGTTGAGGTTGCCGGACTTTTCGGTGAGCGTCTCGCCGGTGCTGCCGAACAGCAGCGGGATACCCTGCATGATGGCGCGGGGGATAAAGGACACAAAATCAAACATGCTCCGCCGCCTCCTTCTTCGCCGGCTTGCGGAAGCTCAGCCGGTAGGTGATGAAAAACTCACAGCCGATGATGAAGAAAATGATGATGCCGCTGAGAATGTCGGCAAACGACTGGTTGAGCCCGAACGCGGTCGAGATCTCGCCCGCGCCGCGGTCGAGGAACACGAGCAGGAAGCTCGTGAGGATCATGCCGAGCGGATTGAACTTGGCCAGCCACGAGACCATGACGGCCGTGAAGCCCTGGCCGCCGGCGATGGTGGTCGTGATCGTGTGGTCGGTGCCGGACACGAGCAGAACGCCTGCAATGCCGCACAGCGCGCCAGACAGCAGCATCGTGCGCACGATGACCTTGCCGACCTTGATGCCGACGTAGCGGGCGGTGCGCTCGCTCTCGCCGACGACGGAGATCTCATAGCCGTGCTTGCTGTAGTTGAGGTAGATGTAGACGAGCACGGTCAGCACCGCGACGACGAGGATCGTCAGCAGGTACTTGTAGCCGCCGATCTGCGGCAGCCAGCCGGCCTCGGTGCTCTGGTTGATGATGCCGACCTTGCCGGAGCCCTTCGGCGACTCCCAGACGATGACGAAATAGGCCACGAGCTGCGTGGCGACGTAGTTCATCATGAGGGTGAAGAGCGTCTCGTTCGTGTTCCACTTGGCCTTGAAGATGGCGGGAATGACGGCCCAGACCGCGCCCGCGACGATGCCGGCAGCAAGGATGAGCACGATGAGCAGACCATTGGGCAGCTTGTCGCCGAGGCAGATCATGCACGCCGCGGCGGCGAGGCCGCCGGCGAGCACCTGACCCTCTGCGCCGATGTTCCAGAAGCGCATCTTGAACGCGGGCGTCACGGCCAGCGAGATGCACAGCAGGATGGCGAGGTTCTGCCCCAGGATCCAGATCTTGCGCGGCGAGCCGAACGCGCCGCTGAACATGGTGCCGAACACCTTGAGCGGATTGAGGTGGGTGCACAGCGTCGTGATGAGCGCGCACAGCAGCAGCGCCAGCACGATAGCGATCGCGCGGATGCCCCAGGCCTGATACCAGGGCAGCGTGTCGCGCTTGACGATGTGGAACAGCGGTTCCCGGACTTTGTTATGCATGGGCTTCGTTCCCTCCCAACTGCGTCATCATCATGCCGACGTCGCGCTTCGTGGCGCCGCGGCCGGGGACGATGCCGCTGACCTTGCCGCCGCAGAGCACGAGGATGCGGTCGGCCAGCTCGAGCAGCACGTCCAGATCCTCGCCGACGTAGATCACGGCGACGCCGCGCTCCTTCTGCCGGTTGATGAGGTCATAGATCGTGTAGGATGCGTTGATGTCCAGGCCGCGCACGGCGTAGGCCGTGAGCAGCACGGTGGGGGCGGAGGCGATCTCGCGGCCGACGAGCACCTTCTGCACGTTGCCGCCGCTCAGGCGGCGCACCGGCGTGGACACGCCCGGGGTGTTGACGTCGAGCTCCTCGACGACGGTCTCGGCGAGTTTGCGCGGAGACTTGCGGTCGGTGAGGATGCCGCGGCCCTTGCGGAAGGAGCGGAGCATCATGTTGTCCGAGAGGTCCATGTTGCCGACAAGGCCCATGCCGAGGCGGTCCTCCGGCACGAACGACAGCGCCACGCCCATCTCAGCGATGCGCAGCGGGTCCTTGCCGAGCAGCTCCTCGCGCGTACCGTCGTCCTCGACGTAGCAGATGCTGCCGCTCTCCGTCGGCTGCAGGCCGGCGATGGCCTCGAGCAGCTCCTTCTGGCCGCAGCCGGAGATGCCCGCGATGCCGAGGATCTCGCCGGAGTTGGCGGTGAAGGACACATCGTCGAGCTTGACGATGCCGTCAATGCTGCGCACGGTGAGGTTCTTGACCTCGATGCGCGGCTTGGGATCGACCGGGTCGGGCCGGTCGATGTTGAGCGTCACGGCATGGCCGACCATCATGTTCGTCATTTCCTGTGCGTCGGTGTCTTTGGTGAGCATGTCGCCCACGAACTGACCGTGGCGCAGCACGGCCACGCGGTCGCTGAGCGCCTCGACCTCGTGCATCTTGTGCGTGATGATGACGATGGCCTTGCCGTCGTCGCGCATGCTGCGCAATACGGCGAAGAGCTTGTCCGTCTCCTGCGGGGTGAGCACGGCGGTGGGCTCGTCGAGGATGAGGATGTCCGCGCCGCGGTAGAGCGCCTTGACGATCTCGACCGTCTGCTTCTGGGACACGGACATATCATAGATCTTCTGGTTCGGATCCAGGTCGAAGCCGTAGCGCTCGCAGATGCTGCGGATGCGCGCGGCCGTGGCCTTGAGATCAAGCTTTTCATCGAGGCCGAGCGTGATGTTTTCAGCGGCGGTGAAGACGTCGACCAGCTTGAAGTGCTGGTGGATCATGCCGATGCCGTAACGGTAGGCATCGCGCGGGGAGCGGATGACGACCTCCTCGCCGTCGATGAGGATCTGTCCCTCGTCGGGGAAATAAATGCCCGAGAGCATGTTCATGAGCGTGGTCTTGCCGCTGCCGTTTTCGCCGAGCAGCGCCAGGACCTCGCCCCGGTAGATATCGAGCCAGACGCGGTCATTGGCGACGACGGAACCGAAGCGCTTGGTGATGTCGCGCATTTTGACCGCTGCAATCTTGTTGTCCAATATGGTGTCCCTCCCGAAATGCCGGCGGACGCCGCACGGCGGCGGCGCGCTTTAAAGTACATATGAGGGAAGGCCTGGGTTGACAGGCCTTCCCTCTGCGGTGGATTCAGATATCAGCTGCCAAAGTTCTGGTCAAGCAGGTTGATGCCGTCGATCTGCACGTTGAAGTACGGAGCGGCGCGGAACTCGGACTCGTGGAAGTAGCCGTCCTTGATGGCCTCGGTGTCGCCGGTGTTGTCGGCGTCGGTGTCGACATCGGCCATGTAGCTGGTCAGGGTCTCGCCCTTGACGGTGAAGGTGGAGGTGTCAAAGACGTGCAGGGTGCCGTCCTCGAGCTGCTTGGTGACTTCGGCAATCTTCTCGGCAGTGCCCTTGGCAGCGACCTTCTCGTTGACATCGGTCAGCACGACGGAGCCGGTCTTGAGGGTGCCGGTCCAGTCGGAGTCGAGCGAGGTGCCGTCCTGAACGGCCTTGATGACCATCTCATAGTACGGGGTCCAGTCGATGCGGGAGGAAACGATGAAGGTGTTCGGGCAGGCGGACTCGGTGCTGCCGTTGTAGGACACGTTCGGGACGCCGGCCGTCTCGCAGGCGGTCGGAGCGCCCATGGAGTCGGCGTGCTGGCTGATGAGCTTGCAGCCGCCGGCGATGAGCTTGTTGGCAGCTTCCTTCTCGAGGGCCTCATCGTACCAGGAGCCGGTGAAGGTGACGTCCATGGTCACGGTCGGGCACACGGACTTGGCGCCCAGATAGAAAGAGGTGTAGCCGGAGATGACTTCCGCGTAGGTGAAGGCGCCGACGTAACCCATCTTGGCCTGATCGGCGGTGAATTCACCGGCCTCGATCATCTCGTTGAGCTTCATACCGGCAGCGACGCCGGCGAGGTAGCGGCCTTCATAGATGGAGGCGAACGCATTGTGGTAGTTGCTGAGCTTCTCGGTGTGAGCCTTGGTGCCGGTGGCGTGGCAGAACTGCACGTCCTTGAACTCCTTGGCGGCCTGGATCATGAAGTCCTCGTGGCCGAAGCTGTCGGCGAAGACGACGTTGCAGCCGGCGTCCACAAGCTCGGCAGCGGCGTTGTAGCACTCCTGGCCCTCAGGGATGTTGGTCTTGATGATGTACTGATCCTCGCTCAGGCCGGCGTTCTTGCAGGCAGCCTTCGCGGCGTCGATGAAGTTCTTGTCGTAGGTGGAGTTCTCGTCATGCAGGCAGATGAAGCCGACCTTGATCTTGCTCTCGGCTTTGTCGCCGCCCTCGGTCTTGCTGCCGCAGGCGCACAGTGCGAACACCATGACGAGCGCGAGCAGCATCGAAACGAACTTTTTCATTCTCAGCTCTCCCTCTAATGATCAAAATTTTATTTATCTGCATTGCTTGCGCAAAGAAGATACAAAAAACATTGGCAGGTGCAGCCGCGTTACGGCGCTCCTGCCAATGTGGAACCGGGAAGATGCAGAACATGCCATCTCCCGCGGGGAATTTCACATCGATAGTCCGGCAATTTACGGTGCCAGGTAGAAACGCCAAGCCATATCCTTTGGTATATATCGACTGCTATTTACGATTGCTCCCGCATCGCGGGAACACTTATACGTTATCATGCGCGACCGGGGTTGTCAACCGTCGAAACGAGCGAATTTCACACTTTTGAAACATTTTCCCCGTCGTTTTGCACAATCCCGCTCAGCAAAACACAATGCCGGTCTCGGGGTCCATGCGCTGCACGCGGGCAAGCGATTCCACGCGGTAGCCGCGTGCGCGGATGCGTGCGCCGCCGGGCTGAAACGCCTTTTCCACCGCAATGCCGGCGCCGACCACGGTCGCGCCCGCGCCCTCGATGAGCGTAATGAGTCCGTCGAGCGCCGCGCCGTTGGCGAGAAAATCGTCGATGACGAGCACGCGGTCGCTCGGCGAGAGGTACTCGCGCGAGATGCGGATGGTGTTGTCATTGCCGTGCGTGAACGAGTGCACGACCGTCGTGTACGCATCGTCGGAGACGTTGCGGCTCTTGGTTTTCTTGGCGAACACGACCGGGCAGTCGAACACGAGCCCGGCCACGGCCGCGATGCCGATGCCGCTGGCCTCGATCGTGACGAGCTTGTTCACGCCGCAGCCGTCAAACAGCCGCTTCCATTCCTCCGCCATCGCCAGAAACAGCTTCGGGTCCATCTGATGGTTCAAAAACCGGTCCACTTTCAGGATCTCGCTGGATTTGACCTCGCCCTCGGCGAGGATGCGCTGCTCGAGAAGCTGCATATTGCTCCATCCTCCCACAATCAATAAGATGGTTTTTATCGTAGCACCCGCGCCGGGCGCGCGCAACCGTTTTTCGCAAAAAATCCGGCAAATCGCCGAATGGACGGTTTTTGTGCCGGACGCGGTTGACTTTCCCGTCGATGTGCGGTATCATCGGTTCCTACAAGTAGGAAAAGTATGAATTTCCGCAACAGGAGGCGAGGCTATGCCCGGAGGCAAGCACGTGCTCGGCCAGAGCCGCGACCGGCACATCTTCGGCACGGTGAAGGTCGGCGAAAAGGGCCAGATCGTGATCCCGAAAGAGGCGCGCACGGTCTTTGGCATCCGCCCGGGGGACACGCTGCTCGTGCTCGGCGACGAGACGCGCGGCATCGTGGTCACGCGGCCGGAGGTCATGCGCGACGTGGCCGCAAAAATTTTCGACGAATCTGACGAATGATATAAGGAGAGGAACGATGAATACAGAGTCCATGTACACCGCGCTCGGCATCACGCCGGCGGTGCACCGCTTCGGCGAGGAGGTGCTCGCCGGTCTGCGCGCGCGCTTTGACGAGATCGACCGCGTCGCGGAATACAACCAGTGCAAGGTCATCGGTGCGATGCAGAAAAATCGCGTCGACGCGACGCACTTTGCCGCCACCACGGGCTACGGCTACAACGATGCCGGGCGCGACAATCTCGAGCGCGTCTATGCCGACTGCTTCCACACGGAGGCCGCGCTCGTGCGCCCCCAGATCACCTGCGGCACGCACGCACTGACCGTGGCGCTCAGCGCCAACCTGCTGCCCGGCGACACGCTGCTCAGCCCCGTCGGCGCGCCATATGACACGCTCGAGGAGGTCATCGGCATCCGCCCGAGCGCCTGCTCGCTCAAGGAATACGGCGTGCATTACCGGCAGGTCGACTTGCTGCCGGACTACGGCTTTGACTATCCGGCCATCGAGCAGGCGCTGCGCGGCGGCGTCAAGCTCGTGACCATCCAGCGCTCGAAGGGCTACGCCACGCGGCCGACGTTCTCCGTGCAGCAGATCGGCGAGCTGATCGCGTTCTGCAAGCACATCGACCCAAACGTCATCTGCATGGTCGACAACTGCTACGGCGAGTTTGTCGAGACGATCGAACCGTCCGACCTCGGCGCGGACATGATCGTCGGCTCGCTCATCAAGAACCCCGGCGGCGGCCTCGCGCCCATCGGTGGCTACATCTGCGGCCGTCAGGATCTGGTCGACCGCTGCGCCTTCCGTCTGAGTGCCCCCGGCCTCGGGCAGGAGGTCGGCGCGAACCTCGGGCTCATGCCGGCGTTTTATCAGGGCTTCTTCCTCGCGCCGACCGTGACGGCCGGCGCGCTCAAGGGCGCGGTGTTCGCGGCGAACGTCTACGAGCGGCTGGGCTTTCGCTGCATCCCGAACGCGACCGAGCCGCGGCACGACATCATCCAATGCGTGGAGCTCGGCTCGCCGGAGCGCATGGTTGCCTTCTGCAAGGGCATTCAGGCGGCCGCGCCCGTGGACAGCTATGTCGACCCCATCCCCTGGGCCATGCCGGGCTACGACTCGGAGGTCATCATGGCCGCCGGCGCGTTCGTGCAGGGCTCGTCCATTGAGCTGTCGGCCGACGGGCCGATCCGCCCGCCCTACGCCGTGTATTTTCAGGGCGGCCTGACATGGTATCACGCCAAACTCGGCATCCTCATGAGCCTGCAGAAGCTCGTGGACGCCGGCCTCGTTACACTTGATCAACTGGAGGAGAAATAAAGTATGTGGTTCTGGCTTTCCCTGATTGCCCTGCTGTGCTGGTCGGGCTCGGATCTGTTTTCAAAAATCGGCTGCCGCGACGCGGACGACAAGCTCGCGCACCTGAAGATGGTCATCGCCGTCGGCGTCGTCATGGGTCTGCATGCGGCGTATGAGATCTTCATCGGCGGCGTGAGCATCTCGTGGCACGTCATCTGGACGTACCTGCCCGTGTCGCTGCTGTACATCGTGTCGATGGCGCTCGGCTATATCGGCCTGCGCTATATTGAGCTGTCCATCTCGTCGCCGATCTGCAATTCCTCCGGCGCGCTCGTCGCGGTGCTCTGCCTCCTCACCGGCACGCTCGACGAGAGCATCCATGGCGGCATGCGCGTCATGGCGCTGGCCGCCATCGTGCTCGTGTGCGCCGGCGTGATCGGGCTCGGCGTGGTCGAGTCGCGCGAGGATGACGAGCTGCGCCGCGCGCGCCAGGCGGCCTCGAACTACCGCTATGCCAAGAGCTGGCTCGCCCTCGCGCTGCCGGTGGCCTACTGTCTGCTCGACGCGGCCGGCACGTTCGCCGACAGTCTCGTGCTCAGAAGCCTCGACCCGGACTCGGCCAACTGCGCGTATGAGCTGACGTTCCTGTTTGCGGCCGTGGTGTCGTTCGTGTATGTCAAGTTCTTCCGGCACGACCGCTTCCAGCCCAAGCGCGAGGCGCCGAAATATATCGGCGCGCTCTTTGAGACGGCCGGTCAGTTCGCATACATCTACGCCATTGCAGACGAGGACCACGTCATGTACGCCGCGCCCATTATCGCGGCCTACTGCGCAGCGTCCGTGCTCTGGAGCCGCATCTTCCTGCGCGAGAAGCTCTCGTGGCGGCACTATCTCATGCTGGTGCTGATCGTCATCGGCATCGTGCTGCTCGGCATCCTCGACCTGTAAGCGTTGATCAAACCCGCGGCCGCTCCTTGAGAGCGGCCGCGCAAAAGCCCTGACCTGTCAGGGCTTTGCGCATGAGACCGGATTCGAGGCGGGCCTTGCCCCCTCGAGCTCCCCCGCTGCTCTGTCCGCTTTCCACCACGGCGCGGATTTTCGGCCTGTCCCACGCGGCCGCTCCTTGAGAGCGGCCGCGTTTTGGCACAAATATTCGTTAAGTGTGTAACGGCGGCTTGCAATTGACCGTTTGTCTGGTATAATGATGGCAAATCTGCGCCTTTCGGCGCGGTATTTCGGGAGAAATGTGAAAAATCAGGAGGGATCTCGTGGATACGGAAATCAAATCCAAACGCGGCGGCTGGGGCAGCAACTTCGGCTTCCTCATGGCCTCGATCGGCTCGGCCGTCGGCCTCGGCAACATCTGGGGCTTCCCGTATAAAATGGGCAAGAGCGGCGGTGCCGTGTTCCTGCTGCTGTATCTCGTGCTCGTCGTGCTCGTGGGCGTGACGGTCATGCTCGGCGAGCTCGCGCTCGGCCGCCGCAGCGGCAAGAGCGCCGTGAGCACCTACCGCAGCCTGTCGAAGAAGTACACCTGGCTCGGCTATGCGGGCATCGTGTGCGGCTTTTGCATCATGTGCTTTTACTTCGTGCTCGGCGGCATCGTCCTGCGCTACGCCGCCGGCTACTTTCTGGCCATCTTCGGCGGGAGCGAGTTTGCCTGGTCCGGCCAGGGCACGGGCTTTTTCGGCTATTTTCTGACGGATACGAACAGCATGATCCTGTTTTTCGTGCTCTATATCCTGCTCAACATCCTCGTCGTGTCCGGCGGTGTGCAGGGCGGCATCGAAAAGTTCTGCAACGTCGGCATGCCGGCGCTGTTCTGCCTGCTCGTGTTCATCATCCTCTACATCGCGTGCCAGCCCGGCGCGGCCGAGGGCTACAGGTTCATGTTCAGCCCCGACTTCTCCGTGTTCAGCAACCCGAACATCGGCTTCGGCCGCGTGCTCAAGAGTGCCGCCGGGCAGATGTTCTTCTCGCTGTCGATCGGTCTCGGCGTCATGATGACCTACGGCTCCTATCTCGGCAAGCAGGAGCACCTGCAGCGCAACGCGCTCATCGTCTGCGGCGCGGACACGCTCATCGCGCTCATGGCCGGCATGGCCGTCATGCCCGCCTGCTCCGCCTTCGGCGTGGAGTACGGCGCCGGCCCCGGATTGCTGTTTGCCTCGATGCAGACGGTGTTCGCCCACATGGGCAGCGTCGGCAATTTCATCGGCTTCCTGTTTTACCTGCTCGTGCTGATCGCGGCGCTCACGTCGTCGATCTCCATGCTCGAGCTGTGCACGGCCTACGCCGTGGATAAGCAGCTCGACAAGGGCCTCACGCCCAAACGCGCCAAGCACACGGCCAGCGTCGCGGCGCTCGTGTTCGTGGCGGGCTCGCTCGTCGCGCTCGACGGGCTGGGCGCGGGCGTTTCCGGCGGCGCCGCCGTCGAGACGCCGGCCACCCTGTTCGGTCTGAGCGTGCACGGGTGGAACGACTGCTGGCTCGACCTGTATGACATGGTGGCCGAGGGCATCCTCATGCCGCTCGGCGCGCTCGTGATGACGATCCTCATCGGCTGGGTGCTCAAGCCCGAGGTCGTGCAGCTCGAGTGCGAGCAGAGCGGTGTGAAGTACCGCGCCGCCGGTTACTTCAAGGTCTGCTTCAAGTTCATCGTGCCGGTGCTGCTTGCGTTCATCCTCTTCTGCCAGCTCATCGACTTCTTCGGTCTGAAGATCCCCGGCCTGAGCTGACCCCAGCATCATGAAAAGCTCCGTCAGCGTCTGCCCCAACGGGCGGGCGCTGACATTTTTATAACCCTTGTTGAAAAAGCGAAAATGCTCTGCTATACTGGGCTCCACCGCCATTTTTCGTCCGAAAGGAGCGCTGCGCCATGCGCAAGACGGCCGCCTACGCCTTCCATCACTCGATCCCGATCCTGATCGGCTTCTTCCCCGTCGGCATCGCCTACGGGCTGCTCATGCAGCAGGCGGGCTACAATTTCCTGTGGTCAGGCGCGTGCAGTCTGTTCGTGCTGGCGGGTTCGCTGCAGTTCCTGATGGTCACGTTCTATGCCGGCGGCGTGTCGCTCGCGACGGTGGCCGTGCTGGCGCTGCTGCTCAACAGTCGGCACATCTTCTACGGCCTGTCGTTCATCGACAAGTTCCGCTCCTTCGGCCCGTGGCGCTGGTTTCTGATCTACTCGCTGTGCGACGAGAACTATTCGCTGCACTGCTCGCACGATTTCGGCCCCGACGTCAACGAGAAGTGGGCCTACGTACTCACGGCCGCGTTCGTGACGTTTTACTGGGTCGCACTGTCCATGCTCGGCGGGCTCGTCGGCTCGCTCATCCCGTTCGACACCACGGGCATCGACTTTGCGCTCACGGCGCTGTTCACGGTCATCGTGGTCGATCAGCTGCGCGGTGCGCGCACGCGCATCCCCGCCGTGGTCGCCGCGGTGTCGAGCATCGGCGCGCTGCTGCTGCTCGGGCCGGACAGGTTCCTGCTGCCGTCCCTGCTCGTGACGGTCGCGGCGCTCACGCTGCTGCGTCCGGTGCTCGAGCCGAAGTATGCCGAAGGAGGTGCCGCCGTATGACCCTCTCCGTCGGACAGAGCATCGCCATCATCGCGGTCTGCGCCGCGTGCACGTTTTTGGAGCGCTGGCTGCCGTGGCTGCTGTTCGGCCGCCGCGCCGTGCCGAAGGTCGTGGAGTACCTCGGCAAAATTCTGCCCATGGCCGTCATGGTCTCGCTGCTGGTCTACTGCCTGCGCGGGATGCAGTTCAGCTCCGCCGGGGCGTGGGTGCCGCAGGTCATCGCCGTCGGCGTGACGGCGGGGCTGCACTGGTGGCGGCGCAGCACGCTGCTGAGCATCGCCGCCGGCACCGTGTGCTACATGCTGCTCGTGCAGCTCGTCTTTTGATGCCAAACCGGGCGTCCCGACTGGGACGCCCGGTTTTCGGTTGCACTTTTCCTGCGTATCCGTTATAATATAAGGTCTGAAAAGGAACTTCTCCTGCAGCGAGGTCTGCCCATGAAACATGACAAGAAAAAACAATGGCTCTCGATCGGCCTGCTGACGCTCGGCGCTGCTGCGCTGGCGGTGTTCGCCGCCGCAACGCTCGACGCGGGCGACGTGCGCGCCTCGCTCGCGGCGCTGCTGCCGGGCTGGACAGCCGCGATCGTGGGGTGCATGCTGCTGTACTATCTGTGCGACGCGCTCAAGTATCAGCTCATCACGCGCGCGTTCGGCTGCGCGCAGCCGCTCGGTGACAGCATCGACACGTCGATGATTGGCTTCTTCTACTCGGCCGTGACGCCCGCAGCCGCAGGCGGCCAGCCGTTTCAGGTACTGCACATGCACCACCGCGGCATCCCGACCGGCACGGCCACATCCGTCATCTGCACGACGTACTGCCTGTGGAATGTTGCGCTCGTGACGCTCGGCATCGTGGGCATGTGCCTGTGCGGCGGCAAGCTCGCAGCGCAGAGCGCGGCATGGATCCCCGTGCTGGCGCTGGGGCTGCTCGTGCACGCGGGGCTGCTGACGCTCGTGCTGCTCTCGGCCATCTTCCCGAAGCCGATGTCCGCGTTCGGCACGGCTTGCATCCGCTGGCTGTACCGGCGCCGCCCGTTCGTCCGCCGGGGCGCAGACCCCGAGGCGGCCGCCGGGAAATGGTGCGGCTTCGTGGCGGAGTATCACGACGCGTTCGCCGCCGGCATCCGGCACCGCGGCAAGCTCGCCGGCGCGCTCGCGCTTGCGCTGGGGCAGTGCACGGCGTACATGTCGGTCGCTTACTGCACGTACCGCGGCTTCGGTCTGCACGGCGTGCCGTTCTGGCAGGTCACGGGCACGCAGGTGCTGCTGTACATCGGGGCGAGCTGCTTTCCCATGCCGGGCGCGTCCGGCGCAAGCGAGGGCTCGTTCTACCTCGCCTTCTCGCCGCTCTTCGGCGACTATCTGACGACCGCCATGCTCATCTGGCGTCTGGCATCGTATTATCTCACGATCGTGCTGGGCTACATCGCCGTCGTGGCCGAGCGCGTGACGCTGCGCCACGCCGAGGAATGAACGGGCGCCCGCCGACGGAGAAACGGAAAAAGCAAAAGCGACAGTTCTCATCAGGAACTGCCGCTTTTTTGGTGCCGGCGGCGGGGCTCGAACCCGCACGGTGCTGCCACCGAGGGATTTTAAGTCCCTTGCGTCTGCCTGTTTCGCCACGCCGGCACGCTCCGTCACATCGTACCACCGCAGCCAACACCTGTCAAGCGCAGGAAATCCGGCGCCCGCCGCGCCCGCGCAGCCGCTCCGCGCGCGCACATCATCCGATCTGTTCGGCAAATCCACGCGGCGCCGCCGATACCCGACACGCACCTCTTGCATCCGGCCGGAAAATTTGATAAAATAATAAATTATTTCTTATAGGTATCGTTTTGGGATTCGAGGCACATTGCACTTATGAAATACCGCAACTGGCAAATTCCATATACAGCGCCGCAGCCGCCGGAGGCATTGCTGCGCGCGGGCTACTCGCCGCTGCTGGCGGTGCTGCTGGCCCTGCGCGGGTATGCCGACCCAGGGCAGGCGCGCGCCTTTCTCAGCGGCGGCGACCAGAGCGTGTTCGACCCCATGCTCCTGCAGGACATGGACAAGGCCGTCGCGCGCATCCGCGCCGCCATCGAGCGCAAAGAGAGCGTTGCCGTGTTCGGCGACTATGACGTGGACGGCATCACGTCCACGTGCGTGCTCACGGACTATCTGCGCCGCCGCGGCGTGCCCGTGCACCCGTACATCCCCGACCGCATCGAGGAGGGCTACGGCCTGAACATGGACGCGATCACGAGCCTCCAGCGCGCCGACGACATCACGCTCATCATCACCGTTGACTGCGGCATCACCGCCATCGACGAGACGAACTACGCCCTGCAGCGCGGCATCGACATGGTCATCACCGACCACCACGAGTGCAGCGGGCAGGCGATCCCAAACGCCGTGGCCGTTGTGGATCCGAAGCGCCCCGGCTCGCGCTACCCGAACAGCGGGCTTGCGGGTGTAGGTGTGGCCTATAAGCTCCTGTGCGCGCTCGAGGGCAACAGTGACCGGGTCCTGCACGATTACGGTGACCTGGTCGCCATCGGCACGGTGGCGGACGTCATGCCCCTCACGGGCGAGAACCGCTACCTTGTGGCGCAGGGACTGGCGCAGATCAACACCCGCCCCCGGCCGGGCATCCGCGCGCTGCTGCATGAGTGCGGCGCGGAGGGCCGCCCCGTCACGGCCACGACCATCGGCTTCACGCTCGCGCCGCGCATCAACGCGGCCGGCCGTCTGGGCAAGACGGCCGTCGCGGCGCTGCTGCTGCTGACGCAGGACGACCAGGATGCCGACCGCTACGCCGCCGGGCTCTGCCAGCTCAACCGCGAGCGGCAGGCGCTCGAGCAGCAGATCTGGGAGGAGGCCTCGGCCATCGCGTGCCGCTACCCACCGCGGATGCCGCTCGTGCTCGCAAGCGACTCGTGGCACCAGGGCGTGATTGGCATCGCCGCCTCGCGCCTGAGTGAGGAATTTCACCTGCCGACGATCATGATCTGCTGCGACGGCGAGCGCGGCAAGGGCTCGTGCCGCAGCTTCGGCGGCTTCAACCTGTACAACGCCCTGAGCGCATGCTCGGAGTATCTCGAGGGCTTTGGCGGCCACGCGCTGGCAGCCGGACTGACGATCCGGCGCGAGAACATTGACCGCTTTCGCCGCGCGCTCGGCGAGTATTACCGCCAGAACCCGGCCGATGACCTGCCGGAGCTCACGTGCGACCTGCGCGTGAACGATCCGCACCTGCTGACCATGCCGTGCATCGAGTCGCTCGACGCGCTCGAACCGTGCGGCAACGGCAACCCGAAGCCCCTGCTGTGCATCACGGGCGCGCGGCTCGTCAACGCCGTGCCCATCGGCGGCGGCCGCCACCTGCGGCTGCATTTTGCCAAGGGCGGGTATAATTATGCCGGCATCTTCTTCTCGTGCACCCCGGCGGAGCTGGGCGTGCGCATCGGCCAGTGGGTGGACGTGGCCTTCACGCCGCAGATCAATGAATTCCGCGGCCGCCGCAGCGTGCAGCTGCTCGTGACGGACGTGCGCCCGAGCGACCCGCTGCCCCTGTGCCGCGCGCTGCTGAAAAATCAGTGCATCCCCGCGTGGGACACGGTGGACCTCTACCCCCTGCGCGCGGACTTTGCCGTGGCGTGGCGGTGGCTGAGCGCCCCGGTGGCCTTCCCGCTCGAGGAGCTGCCCGCGCGCGCGCCCATGCGGCCGGAGAAGTTTTGCGTGTGCCTGCGCGTCATGGCTGAGATGGGCCTCGCCGTCGTGGACTTTGACGGCGAGACGCTGCGCCTGCGCCCCCTGCCGACGAGCGGCAAGGTGGATCTCGGCGCGTCAAAGCTGCTGCAGGCCCTGCGGGAGCGCCGCCAGAGCCTGCTATGAATCCCTTTCAAGAAATCCCCATTCCGTTCCGGAAAGGAGCTGTCCCTATGTCTGAAGCGACCCGCGCCGAAAACGTGGCCCCGAAGCCCTACGACCTCGAGGCCCACTATCAGGAGCTGGAACAGAAGATCACCGCCGCCGGCATCCCGGCCGACCTCGGC
>ERZ772991.1995-NODE-1995-length-15601-cov-8.184420_pt1 | contig 15601 bp, 14 predicted proteins | sample MGYA00511128_ERZ772991 | MGnify/ENA primary metagenome ERZ772991 (study PRJEB29015, sample SAMEA2737655) | human gut metagenome | biome: human gut; feature: human-associated habitat; material: faeces | place: China | collected 2012 ... | reverse complement strand
TGCATAGTGACCAGCTTTTGCTTTGTCTAACATTTCTTTTGCAGATACTAACATATGCTATTCCTCCATAAAATTAATATTTTTACCCTATGGGTATTATATATTACTTCTTTCAAAAAATAAAGTTAAATTTATAACAATCTTTCTCATTTGTTTGCCGGAACCATAATATCGACAGCACGGCAGATATTTTTTACGATAACTTCCTCATGCGCTCCGCCAAATTCCCCGTCCAATGTCCAAGGGACTTCCTCTCTTGCCATGAACTCTACTTCATCTGACTTAAACGAATAGATCATATCCGTATCATCCACCAGATTGATGAGTGATGCAATAATCTCGTTGAGTTCAATCGGATTGCGTGGTTTTTTGATCAGGGTAACCTCAAACACGCCATCGTCTAAGCGCACATCTTTTCCGGTCATTCCCTTAAATCCACCCACCGATGTGGAATTGCTGATCATTCCATAGATAAATTCATCCTGGATCCGCACATTATTGTACTCTACCTGCATAGTGAAAGACGGGATATCATGCAGACTGCGCATTCCCTCAAGGATATATGCCGCATGTCCAAGTACATTTTTCCACTCCTGGCTTGTCTTATAAGACACTTCCGTAAAAAGACCAAACGCTGCCACATAGACAAAATAATCATTGTTAAATGCACCAATATCACAAGGAAATGTTCTTCCATTCACCGCTGCATCGGCTGCTTTGACCATATCTTTCGGGATTCCCAGTGATGTTGCAAAGTCATTCGTGCTGCCCGCCGGAATATATCCCAAAGGCACAGTAAACCCTTTGTGCATAATACCGCTTACCACTTCATCAAGTGTACCGTCCCCTCCGCTGCATACAACAAGATCATATTTCTCTGCGTCCACTTCCACCTTATGTATCGCATCTTCCGGTGCCTGTGTCGGGTAAATCGTTACCTCATATCCAGCTTTTACCATGGTATCCACAATATCCATCAGCTGATTTTTGATCTGTGCTTTTCCGGAAAACGGATTGAAAATAAATAGTAATGTTTTCTTTTCTTCCATACGCTCCCTACACCTGTTCTGTTATTTTGTCAGGAATTCCTCGATTGCCGCAGCTGCAGCCTCTTCGTCCTCACCCTCAGCATCGATCACAACCTCTTCTCCATTTAAAAGAGCCATACTCATCATGCCCATAATGCTTTTGACATTGACTCTCTTATTATCCCCGGATTCCATATAGATCTGGCTGGAAAACTGATTTGCCTTCTGCACTAAAAGCGCAATTGGTCTTGCCTCTAAGTCGTTTTGCATGTTTACCACTACACCCTTTTTCATGATAATCTCCATTCTTGCGCTGTTTTTTGCGCATCTCAAGTTTGTGCGTTAGCACAAATCTTACGTGTGAAAAATCTTATTTTTCACACTACCCTCCATTCCTGTGCTGCTTTTTACACACTTTATGTTTATGCTCCAATACAGCTGCTACGTATCAATAATATATTTCCACATTATTCTTTTTCACGCAGCTCATCTGCAATCTCACTGATCCTGCGCAGCCTGTGGTTCACTCCCGATTTTCCGACCGGAGGATCGAGATATGTTCCCAGTTCCTTAAGCGGTGTATCCGGATACTCTAACCGCAGCAACGCCATTTCTTTTAGGTTTTCAGGCAGACTGTCTAAGCCTGCATTCTGTTTAATATATTCAATATCGCCAAGCTGTTTTACGGCTGCCGCCACAGTCTTGCTGATATTTGCCGTCTCACAATTTACCTTTCGGTTGACAGAATTTCTCATTTCTTTTAAGATACGCACATTTTCAAGATTCATCAGTGCCACATGTGCTTCCATGATATTTAACATATCCACGATCTGGGCACCTTCCTTTAAATATACGACCTGGTGTTTCTTTCGTTCTACGATCTTTGCTTCCATCTCAAAACTGTTGATTGCATCCTGAAGCTGTTTCGCCTGCGCAATTTCCCGGCAGACAATCTCAAAATGATAAGACTTATTCGGATCACTGATCGATCCACCTGCTAAAAATGCTCCCCGGATATATGCCCGCCTGCAACATGTCTGCTGCAGTAAAATACCATTTACCGTCTCTGTGATGTTTGCACACCTTAAAGACTGATTCCACATCTTGATTGTCTCAAAAATGCGTTCCGGTGGCAATGTATCTATCTCTTCTATATTAACATGGAACAGCTGTGCCAGTAACAGTCCATATTTTTCCTGCAGAAGCGGATTTTCCGAATCCAGCACATCTCCCGCATCCCCGATCAGCTGCTGACGCTTTCCGTCAAAAGCAACTAACGCCGCAAGTTCAGCGATCTGACAATGTCTGCTCTTTCCACTCTGCTTTGCTAACTCCTGTTTCACTTCACTTGAAAAAGACATCTTTTATTTTCCCCTTAAAGCATCTTTGCCAATATCACGATGCTCGATTTTCAGTCCATAACCCTTTTTTCCTGACAGACGTTTATATAATTCATTTGCCAGTGTTACAGACCTGTGTTTTCCTCCCGTACATCCTATGGAGATCACAAGCTGATTCTTGCCCTCCGTGATATAATTCGGGATCAGAAACTCTAACATATCTTCAAGTTTGTCCAAAAAAACATTTGCTTCCTGAAACTGCATGACATAATCCTGAATTTCTTTATCATTTCCGGTCTTTGCCCGTAAACCCTCCACATAATACGGGTTTGGTAAAAAACGGACATCAAATACCAGATCAGAATCGACCGGTATTCCATATTTAAATCCAAATGACAAAATCGTAATAAACAGATTCTTGTAGTCCTGATTCTGTATAAATATTTTGTCCAACTCCGCTTTTAACTCTCTCGTCAAAAGCTGGCTTGTATCTATAATATAGTCTGCGCGCTCCTTTAAAAACGCCAGACGCTTTCTTTCCTCTTCAATTCCCTTGTCCACGCGCTCGCCGCCCGCTAAAGGATGATTTCTTCTCGTTTCCTTATATCGTTTTACCAGAACAGAATCTTCGGCATCCAAAAACAGGATCTCGTATTCAACCCCATTATCCTTCATGTGGTCTAATACACCATGCAGCTCATCAAATGACTGTCCGCTTCTGATATCGATGCCGACTGCAACTTTCTGCAGTTCTGCGCTCTGTAATGTTGTAAGTTCCACAAACTTTTCCAGCAATGGGATCGGTAGATTATCCACGCAATAAAACCCAATATCTTCCATCATTTTTATCGCTGTACTTTTTCCTGCTCCCGACATTCCTGTTAAAATTACGAACTTCATCTTTTTTCTCCATTTCAAAACGCTTTGCGCGCATCCAAATCCTGTTTAAAATTCACCGATCATCTTAACTTCCGGCTCTAATCTGACACCAAACTTTTCTTCTACAATATCCGCTACATTCTGCATCAGGGTTCTTACATCTGCCGCTGTTGCATTTCCGCGGTTGATGACAAATCCACAGTGTTTTTCCGACACCTGCGCTTCTCCCACCAGATAACCTCTTAATCCCGCATCCATGATCAGTTTTCCTGCAAAATATCCTTCCGGTCTTTTAAATGTACTTCCCGCACTCGGATATTCAAGCGGCTGTTTTTCCACTCTCTGCTTCTTTAACTCCTCCATGTGGGCACGGATTGCTGTCTCTTCCCCGTGTTTCAGTTTGATCTTAGCTCCCGTTACAATGTAGCCTTTTTTTAAAATACAGCTTGTCCGGTAACCCAGTTCAAGCTCTTCTGCAGAAAGAATCTTCTCATTTCCTTCCTGATCTAAGACGGTCACGGCGGTTAAAATATCTTTCATCTCACCACCGTAAGCGCCCGCATTCATGACAACTGCACCACCGATGCTGCCCGGGATACCGGCAGCGAATTCCATACCGGTCAGTCCGTGCTCCGCAGCACGGTTTGCTGTCTTTGACAGCAGCATTCCCGCACCCACGGTGATACAGTCGTCCTCCACACAAATCTCATCTTCTTTTGACAGCATCTCGATCACAAGTCCCCTGATCCCGCGGTCGCCCACTAAAAGATTGCTCCCGTTTCCGATGACCTGATACGGGACATCATACTTCCTGCACAGACGGATGACCGCCGCAAGCTCTGTTCCCTTTGGCTGCACTAAAATATCTGCCGGGCCGCCCACACGGAATGTCGTATGTTTTTTCATCGGTTCGTCCGTAAAAATTCTGTTTTCTGCTGTGACTGCTTTAAGTTCTGTCAAAAACTGCTGATTCATGCTTTCCTCAATTCTGTGGTCTTACGCTTCTTTTAAGAATGCGACATAACCGTTATATGCTTCATATAAGTCTACTTTGCTGATGAGTTCCCACGGAGCATGCATGTTTAACACTGCAACACCGCTGTCGATAACACTCATTCCATAGTTTGCCAGAATGTATGCGATGGTTCCACCGCCGCCCTGATCTACTTTTCCGAGCTCTGCTGTCTGGAATGACACATTGTTGTTATCCATGATATTTCTTAAATATCCGACATACTCTGCATTGGCATCGTTAGAGCCGGATTTTCCTCTCGCTCCGGTGTATTTGTTAAATACAAGTCCTCTTCCAAAATATGCTGCATTGCGTTTTGTCATAACAGACGGATAATTCGGATCAAATGCAGCGGATACATCCGATGAAAGTACTTTGGAGTTTTTCAGGGCACGTCTTAATTTTAATTCCGAATAATCTTCTGCTGCATTCATGACCTCTGCAACGGTATTTTCGAAGAAACGTGACTGCATGCCGCTTGCCCCGACACTGCCGATTTCCTCTTTGTCTACAAGCAGGCAGACACTCGTGATCTCCGGTTTTTCCATTGCAAGCATTGCCATAAAGGAAGGGTATGCACATACTCTGTCATCATGTCCATATCCCATGATGATGCTGCGGTCAAAACCGTAATCTCTTGCCTCTCCTGCCGGAACGACCTCGATCTCTGCAGATAAGAAATCTTCTTCCTCTATATCATATTCTTTTGCAAGGATCTTCATGATATTTGCTTTTACTTTTTCTTTTGCAGCCTCTTTGTCATCGCCCGCTTCCTCTGCCGGAATACTTCCGATGATCAGATCAAGGTTCTCTCCCTCGATCACCTTCGCTGCCTTTTTCTCAAGCTGCTCTCCGGATAAATGGATCAAAAGATCGCTGACGCCAAATACCGGATCGCCCGGTTTGTCTCCGACATTAACTTTTACAACGGTACCGTCTTTTTTGGCGATCACACCGTGCAGTGCAAGTGGAAGTGTCACCCACTGGTATTTCTTGATTCCACCATAATAATGGGTGTCTAACATTGCGAAATCGGTATCCTCATATAACGGATCCTGTTTTAAATCCATACGCGGGGAATCGATATGTGCGCCAAGGATGTTCATTCCAGCCTCTAAGCCTTTCTTTCCGATCACGAACATGGCAATTCCTTTTCCCATGTTATTCGCATACACACGGTCGCCTGCTTTTAATTTTGTTCCTTTTTCTAATACTTCATCCAGATTTACAAAACCTGCTTTCTCGGCTCTTTTTGCAAATTCTGTGGTACATTCACGCTCTGTTTTGCACTCAGAAATAAATTTTCTGTAATCCTCTGCAAACTGAAATACCTCTTCTCTTTTTTTGCCTTCCGGGTATTTCTCCCATGCGTTTTTTCTTTCCATGACTGATATTGCCTCCATTTATGCTATTCTTTTGACTCCGGGCTTTTACTCATCATCGTCCGAAGATTTTTTTGTGAGATTTTCCTGCACACGGCGGTAAAGCTCCTGTGCTGCATTGTATCCCATCTTTTTCTGTCTGTGGTTGACAGCCGCCGCCTCACAGATGACGGCAAGGTTACGTCCCGGACGGATCGGGAGTGAGTGACATACTACCTTGTTGCCAAGAAACTCTGTATATTCTTCCTCTAATCCAAGACGGTCGTACTCATTTTCTTTCTTCCAGTCCTCTAACTTGATCACAAGGTCGATCTGCTGTTTTTCCTTGACACATTCTACACCAAACAGTGTTTTCACATCGATGATTCCGATACCGCGAAGTTCGATAAAGTAACGTGTGATATCCGGTGACGTTCCGATGAGTGTATGCTCATTGATCTTGCGGATTTCCACCACATCATCCGTTACAAGACGATGTCCTCGTTTGATCAGTTCGAGTGCAGCCTCACTTTTTCCGATACCACTCTCACCCATGATCAGAAGTCCTTCGCCGTAGACATCTACTAAAACGCCATGGATCGTAATACACGGTGCAAGCTGTTCATTCAGACAATAAATAAGCTCTGCCATGAATTCGGAAGTACTGCGTTTTGTGCCAAGCACCGGAATATTTTTCTCCTCTGCAATTTTCAGGAAAGAATCATCCGGCCGCAGATCCCTGCAGAAAATAACACACGGAATATCATATCCCATAAATTCACTGTAAATCTTTTCACGTTTTTCCTCGTCTAACTGCTGCAGATATGTGTACTCTACCGTACCGATGATCTGAACCCTCGACTGTTCAAAGTGTTTAAAATAACCACTGAGCTGTAACGCCGGTCTGTTTACATCACTGATCATAATGCGATGTCCCTTTAATTCCATATCCGGCAGAAAATTACATAAATCCATGATCTGCGCGATCTTTGCTACTCCAACACCTTCCATATCCTTTGTCCTCTCCTAAACATATTTTTCGTAACGATTCTGACGACATTTTACCATAGATACCGGAATTCTTCAACTTGAATACCCGTGTTTATCTTCCCGGAAAAAAGAATAAACTGCCCGTGCCGCCTGCTCATTCATCGACTCTGTCTTTGCGAGTTCTTCCTCCGAAGCCTCACGGATCGCCTCAAGTGACTGGAACCGGCGCATTAAGGCTTTTCTTCGTGCCGAACCGATGCCCGGAATATCGTCAAGTACGGAATGTACCTGTTCTTTGCTTCTTAAAGATCTGTGATACTCGATGGCAAAACGGTGCGCTTCATCCTGGATCCTCGTGATCAGTTTAAAGCCCTCGCTTGTCCGGTCGATCGGTATCTCTTTATTCTGATAGTATAACCCTCTGGTGCGGTGATTATCATCCTTTACCATACCGCAGACCGGAATATTTATTTTCAGTTCATCAAGCACTTTTAATGCAATGTTTACCTGTCCGCGGCCGCCATCCATCATGATCAGATCCGGAAATCTTGTGAAACTTCCATATTCCTCTGACATTTCCCGTTCTGCAAGTTCTTTTTTTTCGTGCATACCGTGCGTAAAACGTCTGGTCAAAACCTCATGCATGGATGCGTAATCGTCCGGCCCTGTGATGGTTTTTAATTTGAATTTACGATAATCACTGCGTTTTGGTTTTCCCTTTTCGTAGACGATCATGGATCCTACCGTCTCAAAACCGTTGATGTTGGAAATATCAAATGCCTCCACGCGGGAAAGTCCCTCCATCCCCAGAAGATGCTCGATCTCTTTCATCGCGCCGATGGTTCTTCCCTCCTCGCGTTTGATCTTCTCGCGATCCTGGGAAAGTACAAGCTCTGCATTTTTCTGCGCCAGCTCTACCAATTTTTCCTTCATACCTTTTTGCGGAACACGGATATAAACCCTGGCTCCTCTTTTTTCAGTTAACCACTCGGCTAAGACCTCGTGATCCTCGATCTCATCCGGCAGCATGATCTCCCTTGGAATAAACGGCGTTCCCGAATAAAACTGTTTTAAAAAAGTTGTTAAGATCTGGCTTTTGGTATCCTCTGTCCCGACCCTGACATAAAAATGATCCCTGCCGATCAGCTTTCCGTCACGGATGAAAAATACCTGCACCACGGCATCCCTGTCATCCGATGCAAGCGCGATGATGTCTTTATCCTCACCGTCGGTATGCGTGATCTTCTGTTTCTGCGCGATCTGGCGCACACTGCCTAAAAGCTCCCGGTATTCGATTGCCTTTTCAAATTCCAGATTTTCGGATGCCTCGTTCATTTTTTCTTCTAAGGATTTTAAGATCGGTGCATAGTTTCCATTTAAAAATTCGACGGCAGCATCGATTCTTTCCCGGTATTCTTCCCTGCTGATATAACCCTGACAGGGTGCCTGGCACTGATGGATATGGTAATTTAAACACGGGCGCTCTTTGCCGGTATCTCTCGGCAGTACACGGTTACAGGTACGAAGCTGGTAAAGCTTATTGATCAGCTCGATCGTATCTTTTACTGCCCCCGCACTGGTGTATGGCCCAAAATATCTCGATTTGTCTTTTTTCTGCTGACGTGAAAAGAGTACCCGTGGGAAATCCTCACCGACCGTCACACGGATATAGGGATAAGTCTTGTCATCGCGCAGCATGGTATTGTATTTTGGACAATGTTCCTTGATCAGGTTGCACTCCAACACAAGCGCCTCTAATTCCGAGTCCGTAATAATATACTCGAAACGTGCGATCTGTTTTACCATCTGTGCCTTTTTGATGCCCTCATCATGACTCGGCTGGAAATACTGGTGTACTCTCTTTCGTAAACTGACAGCCTTACCGATATAGATGATCGCATCGTGGCTGTCATGCATAATATAAACTCCCGGCTGATCCGGGAGTTTTTTTAATTCTTCTGCGATGTTAAACATGAAACCTCATTCCTGCTCTGATCGTTCTGTTTATACTTATCCTGCTGATATTTATCTTATTTTTCAGCTTTTATTTCTGATACTTCTGCAGCGAAGCCTCTGCTGCGTTATTTCTGGTGTTCCTCATGTGCTGCTGTCTGATCGTCTACGACCTGATCAATAAAACTGCCCTTTTCCAAAGATACAGTATTCTGATCTTCCGCTGCACGTGAAGTTTCTGCTTCTGCCTGATTTTTTATTTCTGTCTGTCCTTCCGTTTTTGCATGTTCTTCTGTTTTCGCCTGCTCTAACGCATTTTTAGCATCCTCTGCCTGCTCGAAGAATGTTTTTTTCTCCTCTTCTTCCGGCTCCGGGATTCCTTTTAATTCACGGAAAATCTTCATAAATTCTTTTCCGGTGATCGTCTCATGCTCGTAGAGATATCCTGAAATCTTGTCGAGAACCTCCCTGTTTTCTTCAAGCATGCGGTATGCTTCATCATAACTGCTGTTGATGATGGACAGTACTTCCTGATCGATCTGTGCAGCCGTCTCCTCACCACAGATCAGTCCTGCACGGTTATCTAAGTACTGGTTCTCAACCGTTGCCAGACACATCATACCAAATTTATCGGACATACCGTACTGTGTGACCATCGCTCTCGCGATCGAAGTCGCACTCTCGATATCGTTGGCTGCACCGCTCGTCGCAGAACCAAATACCAGCATCTCTGCCGCACGGCCTGCCATGTAGGTTGTGATCTTTGCAAGCAGTTCATCCTTGGTCTGCAGGTATTTTTCTTCTTCCGGTGTCTGTAATGTATATCCAAGTGCGCCCATGGTACGCGGTACGATTGTGATCTTCTGTACCGGCTCGGTATTTTTCTGCAGTGCAGTTACCATTGCATGACCGACTTCGTGATAAGATACGATCTTGCGCTCCTTATCGCTCATGATGCGGTCTTTCTTCTCTTTTCCACCGACCGCAACAAGCTCAAATGCATCAAACAGATCGGACTGGTTTACAAACTTTCTGCCATTTTTTACTGCGTTGATGGCAGCCTCATTGATCATATTGGCAAGATCGGAACCTACAAGTCCTGCCGTTGCAAGCGCAAGTGCATCAAGGTCTACGGTCTCATCCATCATGACATCTTTGGAATGAACCTTTAATGTCTCTAAACGTCCCTTTAAGTCCGGTTTATCGACAATGATACGACGGTCAAAACGTCCCGGACGGAGTAACGCTTTATCAAGTACCTCCGGACGGTTGGTCGCTGCTAAGATCAGAAGTCCCTTGGATGTATCAAATCCATCCATCTCTGCCAGTAACTGGTTTAACGTCTGCTCACGCTCGTCATTACCGCCGTAACGTGTATCACGGCTCTTACCGATCGCATCGATCTCATCGATAAAGATGATACACGGTGCCTGTTTCTGTGCTTCTTTAAACAGGTCACGCACACGGGAAGCTCCGACACCGACAAACATCTCCACGAAATCCGATCCTGCCAGTGAGAAGAACGGAACCTTCGCCTCACCTGCCACCGCTTTTGCAAGCAATGTTTTACCAGTACCAGGAGGTCCTACTAAAAGCGCACCTTTCGGCAGCTTTGCACCGATCTCTGAATATTTCTTCGGATTGTGCAGGAAATCAACAACTTCCTGTAAGGACTCTTTCGCTTCATCCTGTCCTGCTACATCCTTAAAGGTAACACCTGTCTGCTTCTCGACATAAACTTTGGCATTGCTCTTGCCAACACCCATAGCACCGCCGCCCATACGTTTCATCAAAAAGCCGAGCAGTACCCAGATCAGTACTAATGGGATCAGATAACTTAAAATGCTGTAGATCCAGGTGGAAGTGTTATCCGGAATCACTCCATAGATCTCCACACCTTTTTCTTTCAAAAGCGGGATCAGATCTTCATCTGCCACACGTCCGCAGTAATAGGTCGGCTGATAAGGACTCTTATCCTTTGTGACCGGCGTGATATCGATCTCGTAAGAACCGATCTCTACGGATTTGACTTCTCCTGCCTCTACTTTTTCTAAAAATTCCGAATAAGAGATCTCCTGAGTGCTCATCTGTGAAAAACGGTTTGACACCATGCTCATGATAAACAACACGATGAGGGAAACCAGGACAAATGCCATGATGAGCTGTCCGTTATGGTTGTCCCTGCCGCCGTTACCGCCATTATTCCCACCGCCATTGCCGCCGTTATTACCACCGTTATTGTTGTAATTGTTATTTCCATTATTGTAATTATTTGGTCCCTGATTATCCATAATCTATCCTTTCCAAACATCTGCGGCCTATGCCACATCTGGATTTTATCTGATATTCGTCAATATCTTCTTTATTATATTGAAAACCAAACGCAAAAGCAATACGCAGTTCATGAACTTTTGGTGTGATTTCTAAATTATTTCTAAATTCACTTTTATCTTTTTTAAGTTTTGCTGGATTTTGCGTAAACTTAGTTGTATACTATATGGGTTATTAAATACGTGAAATTTTTTTAATTTACTATAATTATGAGGAGGAAAACCCTATGCCTGTAAAATATGTCTTTGTCACCGGCGGTGTCGTTTCCGGTCTTGGTAAAGGTATCACGGCTGCTTCCCTTGGAAGATTATTAAAAGCACGTGGATACAAAGTAACCATGCAGAAATTCGATCCGTATATCAATATCGATCCCGGAACCATGAACCCGATCCAGCATGGTGAAGTCTTCGTTACCGATGACGGTGCAGAAACAGACTTGGACTTGGGACATTATGAACGTTTTATCGATGAAAGTTTAACAAAAAATTCCAACGTGACCACCGGTAAAGTTTACTGGTCTGTGCTCCAGAAAGAGCGCCGCGGTGATTTCGGTGGAGGTACCGTTCAGGTTATTCCGCATATTACAAATGAGATCAAGAGCCGTTTTTACCGCAATTTCACTTCCGATGAAACACATATCGCGATCATCGAGGTTGGTGGTACCGTAGGAGATATCGAAAGCCAGCCTTTCTTAGAGGCGATCCGTCAGTTCCAGCATGAGGTCGGACACGAAAATGCGATTCTGATCCATGTGACACTGATCCCTTATATCAAGGCTTCCGGTGAACTTAAGACGAAACCGACACAGGCAAGTGTAAAAGAACTTCAGGGAATGGGTATCCAGCCGGATATCATCGTCTGCCGTTCCGAACATGAACTTGACCAGAGTTTAAAAGACAAGATTGCCCTGTTCTGTAATGTTCCAAACGGCAATGTACTGCAGAATCTTGATGTTGAGTACCTTTACGAAGCACCTCTTGCCATGGAAAAAGAAAATCTTGCCAAGGTTGCATGTAAGGCTCTGCATTTAGACTGCCCGGAACCCGATTTAAAAGACTGGGAATCCATGGTAGACGCCCTGCGTCATCCGAACAAAGAAGTAAAGATCGCTTTAGTCGGAAAATATATCGCTTTGCATGATGCATATATCTCCGTAGTAGAGGCATTAAAACACGGCGGTATCGCTGAGCGCGCTACCATTGATCTTCACTGGATCGATTCTGAAACTTTAAATGACGACAATGCCAAAGAGCTGCTTGGCGATATGGCAGGCATCATTGTTCCGGGAGGATTTGGTTCCCGCGGTGTTGAAGGTATGATCTCCGCTGCAAAGTATGCCCGTGAAAACAATGTTCCATACCTTGGTCTCTGCCTTGGTATGCAGGTAGCCATCATTGAATTTGCAAGACATGTCTGTGGCTTCCATGATGCACACAGCGTTGAGCTTGATCCGAACACCACACATCCTGTCATCGCACTGATGCCGGATCAGAATGGTGTGGAAGATATCGGCGGTACTTTAAGACTTGGTTCTTATCCATGTGTATTAGATCCAACATCTAAAGCCCGCGAGCTTTACGGTTCCGAGGAAATTCACGAAAGACATCGTCATCGTTACGAGGTTAACAACGATTTCCGTGCAGCACTTACCGAAGGCGGCATGAAACTCTGTGGTACTTCCCCGGATGGAAGAATCGTAGAAATGATCGAGATTCCGGATCATCCGTGGTTCCTTGCAACACAGGCTCATCCGGAATTCAAATCCAGACCGAACCGTCCACATCCGTTATTCAAAGGTTTTGTGGAAGCTGCTGTAAAGAACAGCATGAAATAAATTTTAAACGCAAAAAGCTGACTTGCCGGTTTGCCCGGCAGTCAGCTTTTTTAATAATAATAAAATGTTCGTGCAACGTGCATTCTGTTATTTATTTTCCAAAGTAAGCATCCACTCCATCGGCGATTCCCGATGCGATCTTCTGCTGATAATCGTCAGTCGCCATTTTAAGATCCTCATCCGCATTGGTCATGTACCCCATCTCAACGATCGTGACCGGAACCTGACACCAGTTGATACCGCTCATCGTATCTGTCTCCCAGACACCCTCACTTTTTGCACCGGTTGCCGCACACAGGGAACCTATGATGCAGTCGGAAAGTTTTCTTGAGTTCTGATAAATATTGGAGCAGTACGGGTTTGCTGCGGTCGGACAGATCGTCATCGCTCCGTTTGCCGCAGAGTTGGTACTTCCATTTGCATGAATGCGAATAAATGCTGCCGCATGATTATTATTGGCAACTGCCGCACGCTCGGAATTACTGATATTGACATCATTGGTCGTCCGGATCATCAACACCTGATAGCCGCGCGCCGTAAGTTCCTGCTGCAGCTTTAAAGATACCTGAAGTGTCAGTTCGTATTCCGCAAGCCCGCTCGCCACACCTGTTGTACCGGAAGCAACTTTCGCTTTTGTCTCAGATGCGCCTGGCCCGATCGGCTCTTTTTCGTTATTTCCTTTTGCCTGATGTCCGGCGTCGATCACAACCAGATTACCGGAAATGTTTGTCTGGACTGTATCTGTCTGCGTATTTTCCATCTCAGCAGACTGTTCTGTGCCAGTCTGGGGATTTCCCGCCTCAGCAGACTGCGCTGTGTCCGCAGTCTGTGATGATGCATTCTCCTGCTCCGAATCTGCTTCCCCCTTAATCACCTCTGTTGTAATGATTTCTTCTGTTTCCCGTGTCTCCGTTGGTGCCAGTTCTGCCGGCTCTGTTTCTTCCGTCTGCTCTGTTTCCTGTGTTTTTGTCTGTGCAGTTTCTGTCGCTTCTGTCATGATCTGCTCCGACTCTGCCTCTGTCTGTTCTTGTGTTTCTGTGACATTTTTCTCTTCAGCAGACACCTGGGCAGATCCGTTTTCATCCGCTTTGCTGCCACATCCCGTCATAAAAGACGCCCCCGCCAGTATCGTACATAACAATAACGCCAGTAATCTTTTCTTCTTTTTTATATTGCCAAAACTCATATATTTCTCCATTCTTTTTGCTTATTATCTGTCTTCAATATTACATCTGATGCCTTACCACCGCATACTCATCATCCAGCTGGTAGTACGGACACTCTTTATAATGTCCCTGCATCAGGCGCGCAGCATCATCCTCGTCCATATCCACTTCGCAGTAATATTCCTCATCATCTTCATCGTATACATTGTATACACAACTGTCACAGCTCGCCATAACATCCTCCAATTCTTATTGCCGTATTTTCCATATCCTGTCTGCTGCTTATCTTTCACTTCCGACTCTTCCGCAGAACATTATCTCCATGTTGAGATCACTTTGTCATAAAGCTGTTCTAAAAATTCTTTCAAAAGTGTGCGCTGGGTATCCCAGTATTTCTCAGTGATCTCGTCTCCGTCCGGTGTGTTTTCCGTCACATCCATAACTGCATCTAAGATCTCCGGGTTCAGATCATCCATCGCCTCCTGCACGGCAGCCTCAAAATCACAATACGCCTCACTGGTCAGGTATAGGATGAAATTCTCGCGGTTTAAATTTCTTGCCTCATAACTTCCGGTAAAAATATCATTTCCCACCGATGCGATCTGTTCGAACTCTTCCTTTACCGTTGTATAGTCAACCGGGCAGTAACTCTCCGTAAAAAATTTATCAAACACTTCTTTGTCAATCTTTTGTTCCATGCTGTTATCGTCTCCTTGCATTTTTTGCGTTCCCATGTTATTTTAGCATAGAAACCGTTCACAGAAAAGACCGCATATCTGCGGTAATCATGGGCAACCCACTACACGGGCAAACCGTTTACCATAATATAGAAGAAACGAGGTTTATTATGACTGAATATCAAAATCTTCCAAACGATCCTGCTATGCTTTTAAGTTTCGTCAATACACAGCTCCGCGACAATTATGCGTCTTTTTCTGAGCTTGTTGCCGCATTTTATGCAGATGCCGATGCGATCACTGAAAAATTAAAAATGATCGATTACGAATATGACGAAACCCAAAATCAGTTTGTATAACATTTATTCCGGTACTTCATCATTCAGATATTTTCTGACACGCTTCCAATTCGGATAAAACTGTGTCATATAGCCCCAGAACACGGCATTATGACTCGGTTCTAAAATATGTGTCAGTTCATGCACAACCACATACTCCAGACACTCCGGCGGCTTTTTCGCCAGTGCGAGATTGATATTGATGTGGTGTGTCCTCACATTGCAGGAACCCCAGCGTGTTTTCATCTGGCGTATCGTAACACCGGATGCCTTTACGCCCATGACGGGTTCCCATTTTGCAATCAATTTTTCCACGTCTTTTTTCAAAAGCAGTTTCTGCTGTTTTAATTCCGCTTCGCTTAATTGTCTTACTTCCCTGCGTCCCTCTTTCGCGCGCAGATATTTTTCCCTGTAAACCCGGATCCAGTCGATCCGCTCCTTTGCAAAACGGTAAATCCGCTCGTCGCTCATCTGATGCGGCGCCGAAATGCGCACACTGCCATCCTCTTTATTGATACGCAGATACATATTTTTCATGCGTTTTTTCGTCACAATGATCGGGATTTCTTCTATCGTGAAACTGTATGTTTTTTCTCTCATATCCGGCCTTTCTGATAATTTTCTGAATTTTAATATGATGATGTTGGGGGCAAATAGTGCATTCACAACATAACGACTGGCAAATTGCACAA
>ERZ772991.1991-NODE-1991-length-15627-cov-3.250771_pt1 | contig 15627 bp, 11 predicted proteins | sample MGYA00511128_ERZ772991 | MGnify/ENA primary metagenome ERZ772991 (study PRJEB29015, sample SAMEA2737655) | human gut metagenome | biome: human gut; feature: human-associated habitat; material: faeces | place: China | collected 2012 ... | reverse complement strand
GGGGTCAAGCGAAAATCCGCCAAGAATAGACGCATTGGCGGCGACTTTTACATGAAAGTATTCATACATGGCTCTTTTTTCCTTTACAGGCCCAAAGAGGGCGGGTTTTCGCGCCCCAAGGACGCGGGGATATGCGGCGTGCGCGCCGCAGCACCACACCCCCCATTTTCTTTCCCGAGAAAGAAAACGGGCGGTGTGACCGTCCAAAAGAAAGGCGTTTCCCATTGCAAGCGAGCAGCTCGAAGAGCTGCAATGCTTGCCGATTGCACTGCCCATAGCGCGGCGTTGCCGCGTTAGCACTGCAAGACGATTTGCCTCTGCTTCTATTATCCGCTGCCGCTCTGCTGATCTTGTAGAAGTGCAGACTAATTTCCGTCTACCGCGGCACTCCTCAATGCGGCGAGCGCCAGCAATGCCGCGGCGAACATGGCGCTGCGGGCCTTGCCCAACTGGTCGAGGGCCGATTCGGATTCGAGCTGTGCCGTCAGCAGCCGCGCCCCGAGGCACCCGGCGGCCTCATCGCGCCCGGCGGGACAACCGCAGGAGGGGCACTTATCAGTGCCGGAAGCGATTTCACCGCCGCAATCATAGCATTTCATATCGTTATTCTTTGAGGTAAATCCGTTTTACGCGCCCCGAAACCGAGGTCATGATCTCATAGGGAATCGTATCGAGCACGCGGGCCATCGTTTCCAGGTCGTTGCCCGGCTCGGGCGAGAAGACCACGACTTCGTCGCCTTCCTTCACGCCGGGAATCCCCGTAATGTCGACCATGCAGCTGTCCATGCAAATGCGTCCGACGATGGGGGCGGAACTCCCGGCCACCAGCACCGACCAGCGGCCGCAGCCCAGATGGCGGTCGAGCCCGTCGGCATATCCGATGGGGATCGTCGCCGTCGTAGTTTCACGCGTGAGTTTTCCGGCCCGTCCATACCCTACGGCGTCGCCTGCGGGCAGGTGCTTGACCTGCACGATACGCGTGCGGAGGGTCGAGACGGGACGCAGCATCCCGTTATGCCGGTAGCCGAAGCCATAAAGCCCCAGCCCGAGGCGGCACATGTCGAACTGCGCCTCGGGGAAACGTTCGATGGCGGCCGAATTGGCCGTATGGCGGATAACCGGGTAGGGCAGCGAAGCGGCGACGCGGGCGCTCATGCGGTCGAACAGCGCGATCTGCGCCCGGGTATAGGCATCCTCTTCGGGCATGTCGGCACAGTTGAGGTGCGAGAAGACCGAAGCGACCTTGACCTGCGGGGTTTCCGCCAGCGCCTTGCACAGCGCCCCGACTTCGTCGTCCATGAAGCCCAACCGGTGCATACCCGTGTCGAGCTTGATATGGATCGGGTAACGGCTCTCGCCCGCATGCACCACGGCCCCGGCGAAGGCTCGGAGCGAATGAAGGCTGTATATCTCGGGTTCGAGGCGGTTGGCGATCATCTGATCGAAACTGTCGGCATCGGCGTTGAGCACCACGACGGGCATCGAAATGCCCCGCTCCCGCAACAGTACCCCCTCGTCGGCGAACGCCACGGCCAGGTAATCGACGCCCTGGTGCTGCAAGAGCTGCGCGACTTCGAAATCGCCGGCACCGTACGAACCGGCCTTGACCATCGCCACGAGCTTCGTACCGAAGCTGAGCTTCGAACGGAAGAAATTAAGGTTGTGCGTCATAGCGTCGAGGTCGACCTCCAGCACTGTCGTATGGCTGCGGCGCGCGAGGGCGTGCGCCAATTTCTCGAAACGGAAATCGCGGGCGCCTTTCAGCAGGATGGCACGCCCGGCCACCGCCCTGCGGTCGATGCGCGCGATGCACTCGTCGGTCGAGGCGTAAAACTCCTTGTCGCAGCCGAACAGACCGGCATGGCGTTTCAGGCGCGGGCCGATGCCGATCAGGAAGTCGACGCCGGCACGTGCGACCATCCCCGCGACACGGCCGTAGAGTTCGTCGTCGGAAAGCCCGCTCTGCGAGATATCCGACAGGACGAGCGTACGGCGGCGGTTCAGCGCCACGCCGTGCAGGTAATCGAGTGCCAGCGCCAGCGAATTGAGGTCGAGGTTATAGGCGTCGTTGATCAGGATCGAATCGTTGATGCCCTCCTTCACCTCGAGGCGCATGGGCAACGTAGGCGCCGAAGCGAACGACGGCGCGGGATAGTGCATCGCGGCGCAGAACGCCTCGACGATCTGGGCATTGCGGCGCGACGCGGCGTTGCCGATGACCGATTCGGGCACCTCGGGGAATGCCGCGGCATCGAAGGGTTTGCGGTCGGCGAAACGCGCCGCGACCATGCCCCCCAGCGGTTCATAATAGCTGTGGTAGACGATTTTCGAAGCATTGCGGGCCAGCACCATCTTCTCGTCGCACTTCTGCTCGAGATTGAGGAAATTCTCCTGGTGCGCGTCGCCGATCGAGGTAAAAACAACCACGTCGGGACGGATGATGCGCTCCAGCCGCTCCATCTCTCCGGGCTTCGAAATGCCCGCCTCGAAGATGGCTAACTCCTCGTCGCCTTCGAGCATCAGCACCGAGAGGGGCACGCCCAGCTGCGAATTGTAGCTTTTCGGAGAGCGGTAATATTTCATCCCCGCGGGCAGTTCTTCGGCGATCCACTCCTTGATGACGGTCTTGCCGTTCGAACCGGTGATGCCGACGACCGTACCCCTGAATTGCGCACGGTAGTGCGCCGCAAGGCGTTGCAGGGCATCGATGGCGTTGTCCACACGCACGAAGCCGCAATCGGCGGGGCACTCGACATCCCGTTCGACGAGGAACGCACGCACACCACGCGCCGACATCTGGGCGACGAATCCGTGCGAGTCGTGATTGGCACCGCGCATGGCCACGAACATCGGGCAGCAGCCCAGTTCGCACGACAGCGAACGGCTGTCTGTGACAACCGACCGCACTTCGGCATCGCAGCCTGTAAATTTCCCGCCGACAACGGCGGCTATTTCCGAGAGTTTGTAGTTCATCCTGTATCTTATCCGTTTTTCGCCGGGCGGATGGCATCCGGGGCTTCACGAAGCCGGCGGGGCAGGAACATACGCGGAGTATGCGGCTGCCGCGAGCGGAAGCGCCGGAGGCAGCCGTCCTCACGAAAGGTCAAATGTCACGATCGTAATTCCCGCCCCGCCCCGGTCGGCATGCTCGTCGCGGGCGCTTTCGACCTCAGGCACCGTGCGCAGGTAGCGGCGTATCTCCTCCTTGAGAGCCCCCGTGCCCTTGCCGTGGAGAATCGACACCGACCCCACGCCCACCATCAGGGCGTCGTCGATGAAATCCTGCACGGCGTCCAGCGCCTCGGCGGCACGCATGCCCCGCACGTCGATATGGTCTTTGAAGCTGAGCTTGCGGGCCGAAATGCCGGCCGACACCACCGTCCGCGCCGTCTGCGGGCGTGTCGCCTCGCGGAACTCGCTGTTCGAAACCACGGTCAGCATCTTCCGGTCGACCGTAGTCAGTATCTGGCCGAAGGCGACCTGCGCCTTGCGCCCCTTGACCGACTGCACCACGCCGACCATATCCTGTCCGGCCATGCGGACTTTCGACCCGGCCTCCACCTCGCGCGGTTTCGGAGCTTCGGCAGGGGCAGCCCCCGCCGCCTGCGCCTCGCCCCGCTGCGCCTTGCGTTCTTCACGCCGCTGACGGCGGCGTTCGATACGTTCGATCTCGCGGGCGACCTCGGCATCCTTGTCCGCCGTATCGGTCTTCGTCACCGCGTCGCGGAAATCGTCCAGTTCGCGGCGCGCAAGGCGCGTCAGCTCCTTTTCGGCCTGCGCCTCGCGGATCGTCCTGATCGTATTCTCGATCTGCCGGTTGGCATCGGCGATCAGCTGCTGCGCCTCCAGCTTGGCCTTTTTGAGTATCTCCTGCCGCTCGGCCCTGATCTTCGACAGCTGCCCGGCATAGGTCTGCTCCAACTCCTCGACCTTGCGGTCGGTCAAGCGGATGCGGTCGCGCTTCTGTTCCCAGTAATGCTTGTCGCGGGCGATCTCACGCAGCTGCTTCTCGATGTTGATATGGTCGCTGCCGGCCTTCTCGCCCGCCGCGCGGATAATATCCTCCGGGAGCCCGATCTTGCGGGCGATCTCCACCGCGAACGAACTGCCCGGCTTGCCCGTTTCGAGGCGGAACAGCGGGCGGATATTCTGCACGTCGAACATCATGGCGCCATTGGCGATGCCCTCGGTATTCGACGCATAGTATTTGATATTGGCATAGTGGGTCGTGATGACGCCGTAGCACCCTTTGGTCAGCAGGCGTTCGAGGATGGCCTCGGCGATGGCGCCGCCGATGACCGGCTCGGTACCCGACCCGAACTCGTCGATCAGCACCAGCGTCGACGACGAAGCCCCCGCGAGCATGTTCTTCATGTTGAGCAGGTGCGACGAATAGGTAGACAGGTCGTCGTCGATCGACTGCTCGTCGCCGATGTCGATGAAGATCGAACGGAACACGGGCAGTTCCGAAACCTCCGATGCCGGAACGGGGAACCCGCACTGGAACATATACTGCACGAGGCCGGTGGTCTTGAGGCAGACCGACTTGCCACCTGCATTGGGCCCCGAAATGACAAGGATATGCTTGCGGCGGTCGAGCTGCATGTCGAGCGGTACGACCTCGCGCCCCTGCGCCCGCAGGGTTTGCTGCAGGAGCGGGTGGCGGGCATTCTTCAGCACCAGCCGGTCGTCGTCCGAGATGATCGGTTTCACGCAGCCGTTCTGCGATGCCCAGCGTCCCTTGGCACGCAGCATGTCGATCTCGGCCAGGTAGTCGCCCGACGCGGCGATCAGCCCGGCATCGGGGCGCACCGAATCGGTGAACTCCGAGAGGATGCGGACGATCTCGCGCCGCTCGGCATATTCCAGTTCGCGCAGCTCGTTGTTGATCTCCACGACCTCGACCGGTTCGACGTAGAACGTACGCCCCGTGGCCGATTCGTCGTGGATGAAGCCCTGCAGCTTGCGTTTATTGGCCGCGGCAACCGGGATCACGGCCTTCCCTTCGCGGATCGATATCTGGGCGTCGGCATCGACGATACCGGCCCCTTTGGCGGCGGCGAGCACCGCCTGCAACCGCTTGGCGGCCTGCCCTTCGCGTTCGCGGATGGCGCGCCGAATCTCCAGCAGGGCCGGCGAAGCATTGTCCCGGATATTGCCGAAACGATCCGCTGCACGATCCCGGGGAATGCCTCGACGCCGCGGCTGCGGGCATACAGCGCCGGATATTGCCCTTCGCGGGCGAGGATGAACGCAACGACGCTGCCGACGAGGCTCAGCGCCCGGTGCAGGGTCACCACCTCCCCCACGTCGAGGAACGTCCCTTCGACACGCAGTTTGGCAACGACATGGTCGACGTCGGGATATTCCCCGCCGGGAAAATCGTGCTCCATGTCGAGCAGCAGGCGCATCTGGTCGGCAAGTTCCAGCCTCCGCCCGATCTCGCGCGCCGAGGTCGAGAAAGTCTCTTCGGCGAGCTTCCCGCGGGCGGCACGCATGGTGCAAAGCGCTGCAACCTGTTCCCGAAGCCGGTCGAAGCCGATCTTCTGCTCGAAGTTTGCAGGATAAATCATCTTTATGTCGGATTGAACGGCTACTGCAGCCGCCTGAGCGAATCGCGCTCAGCCTTGGCAGCAGCCTTGGCGGCCTTCTTGTCGGCACGCTCCTTCATCTTTTCGGGGTTGCGCCCGAAAAGCGAGAGGTGGACGTAACGGCCGGGGTATTGTTTGACATCGGCCAGCAGCGCCGCGAGGTTGTCGCTGGCCTTTTCGAGCGAATCGTACAGTTCGGGGTCGCTGATGAGCTTGCCGATCGTGCCTTCGCCCTGCGCGATACGCGCCACGAGGTCGTCGAGGTGCTCCACGGCTTGCGAAAGTTTGCGGGCGAACTGCTCCTCGGTGAGCTGCGAGGTGAAACGATCCACGTCGCCGATGATGCTGTCCACGCGCCCAGCATTCTCGCCGAGCATGTCGGAGAATTTCGAAAGGTTGTCCAGCGCGCTCTTCAGGCTGTTTTTCTCCGCAGAGAGTATCTCGGCCATGTCGCCCGTCACGGAGTTCAGGTTGCCGAGCGTCCCGGCGATGTTGTCCGCATTGGTTTCCATCAGGCCGTTCAGGTTTTCGAGCGTGCGCGAAAGGTCGGTGGTGAGCTGCGAAACCTTCTGCTTGAAGAAATCCAGCTCGGAGCCGGCCATGTCCATCAGGTCGCGGTCGCGGCTCGAACGCAGCGTATCGCCCTTCTGGAGGTAGGTGTCGGCCGTGCCGTAGGTGATTTCGATCGCCTTGGCGCCCATCAGTCCGTTGCTGAAGATCTTGGCCTCGGAATCGGTCGGAATGCGGTACTGGCGCTTGATGGTGAACTGCAACACGACCTTGTCGCTGCGCGCGGGGTCGAACGAAAGCCGTGTCACGGAGCCGATCTTCACGCCCTTCATCATGATCGGCGACGCGTTCTGCACGCCGTTGATCTGGTCGTAGGCGGCATAATACTCGACGTTCCGGCTGAAAATGTCGAAACCTTTCAGAAACCGGATTCCGGCCCAGGCAACGCCGATCATCGCCACGGCGAATATTCCGATCTTAACTTCCCTTTTCATATTTCGCTTGTTTTTATTTCACAATTTGCGTACCCCGGCAGCTCACGACGAAGGCGTCGGGGAAAACCTTGCGCACTTCGGCCAGCCGTTTCTGGGCGGCGGCACGGGTATCGTACTCGCCGACGCAATATTTATAACGGAACCGCCCCTCGGCGGTATACTGTTTCACTTTGTTGCGGTAGGATTTGAAACGTGCGGACGAGGTCGGCACGGTCTGCGCGCTAGCCAGCACCTGCACGGTATAACGCAGCGGCCGGGCGGCTTGTTTGGGGGCATCCCCGGCCTTGGCCGGTTTCTGCGCCCCGGACTTGCCCGCAGCCTTCTCCGGCTCCCCTTTTTCCGGGGTGGCGGCCTTCGCGGCAGGCGCATCGGATGCCTTGTCCTGCTTCGCAGGGCGCACGGGCTCCTTCCCGATGACGACCTGCGTTTCGGGCTCTTTACCGGGCTTCGGGGCTGCTGCGGCCTCCTCTTCGGCGCGGCGCGTTTCGAGCACATAGGCCGAATAATCCCTCACGCCTTCGTAAATCGAGCGGGCGATCTCGTCCTGCCCCTTTTCCGATTTCATATAGGCCATCTCCTGGGCGTTGGACATGAAACCGATCTCGGTCAGCACGCCCGGCATGTCGGTGGCATAGAGCACGCGCAGCAGCTGGGGCTTGATGCCCCGCGAATGGCGCCCAGCCTTCAGGTAATTATTCTGAATACAGCGCGCCAGCGCCATGCTGTACTCGCCGTAGGTGAATTGCAGGTTCTGGATATAGGCCCGCACGATGGCCGCCGTCCGCTCGTCCGACATGTCGATCAGGTCTTCGCGGTTGTTCTCGAACAGGGCGTTCTCATTGTAACGCTGCTCCTTGGGGCTTTCGCCCATGATGAGCGTCTCGACACCCCGTGCCGCCGAGGATTTCGCAGCATTGACGTGGATCGAAACGAAGAGGTCGCCGCCGGCCTTGTTGGCGATGTCGGCACGCGCCTGGAGGTCGGTTGCCAGATCGGTGCCCAGCGCCTTGTCCGTCTTGCGGGTATAGACCACCTTCACGCCCGGCATCCCCTCCTCGATGAGCTTCCCGAGTTTGAGCGCCACCTTCAGCGTGAGGTCTTTCTCGTAGACATTGCCGTAGTGCGCCCCGGGGAATTTCCCGCCGTGTCCGGCATCGATGACCACAACTTCGACCCCGTGCGCAATATTCCCGGCCGTGGCACCGTTCATTAGAACGGTAACGGCCGCAAACGCGAATAACAGGAACAGTCGTGTGCGCATATTTAATGGAGTCAAATGTGAGCTTTCTGTAATTTTTTACCTATCTTTGTCGCGCCTAAAAAACCCGGCGGGAGTGCATCGAGGCCCCGATCCAGGCGTTTTTGCCGACATGTCGGCAAAGGTACGAAAAATTATTGGGATTTTGGATAGAATCAGGGTAAAATATCTGTTTTCGGCGGCGGCACTCCTCCTCTTCGCCCAGTTGGTGTTCGGCTCGTCCGTACCCCGGGGAATGCTTGCCTCGGCAGCCGAAGACAGCCTCCGCCAACGCCTGTCCGATTCCCTCCGGATCCATTCCGAAGCCGCGGCCGAAGTGCCGGAAGCTGCGACCCAAAGCCGCCGCGACCGCCGCGAGCAGGCACGCGCCGCCCGGGAACAGGCACGCCGCCGCGCCGCATTCGAAGCCCTGCCGCAGGAGCAGCTCGATTCGCTCATCACGCAGAAAGGCGACTCGCTCGAAGGCCGCGGAGCGGACACCATCGCCCGCGACACGGTGAAAGAGAAAAAGCCCCAGAAACCGGGGGCGTTCCTCGACGACCCGATCTCGGGCAAGAACAAGGATTCGCTGGTCTACGACGTGCGCAACAAGATGGTCTATATCTACAACGAGGGCGACATCACCTATCAGAACAGCAACCTCAAGGCCGACTACATGCAGATCAACATGGACAACAAGATGGTCTATGCATACGGCAAGCCCGATTCGCTCGAAGGCAAACCGATCGTCACCAAGCCCGAATTCTCCGAGGGCGACGCATCGTACACGATGGATACGATCACCTACAACCTCACCTCGAAGAAGGCCAAGATCAAGGGCGTGGCAACGCAGCAGGGCGACGGCTGGCTGGTCGGCGGGAGCGTGAAGAAGATGCCCGACAACACGGTCAACATCGAAAACGGCAAATACACGACCTGCGACGAGACCGACCACCCGCACTTCTACCTGGCGATGACCAAAGCCAAGGTCATCCCTGGCAAGAAAGTCGTCACGGGGCCGGCTTACCTCGTCATGGAGGACGTGCCGATCTACTTTCTCGGCATCCCCGAGGGTTTCTTCCCGATCAACATGGGGCCAAAATCGGGTCTGCTGATGCCCACCTATGGCGAGGAATACACCAAGGGGTTCTTCCTGCGCGACATGGGTTACTATTTCACGCTGGGCGACTACGCCGACCTGGCCGTGCGCGGCGGGTTCTACACGCTCGGTTCGTGGGAGGCATCGGCCGCATCGCGCTACATCAAACGTTACAAGTACAGCGGCAGTTTCAACATGCAGTACTCGAACATCAAGACGGGCGAAAAAGGCGAACCGGACTATATCAAGCAGAGCAACTTCCGCATCCAGTGGACACACTCCCAGGATCCCAAGGCCAACCCCGGGTCGACCTTCTCGGCATCGGTAAACTTCGCGACCAGCGGTTACAGCAAATATTCGGCGACCAACCTCAACGACATCCTCTCGACGCAGACCAACTCGTCGATCGCCTACTCGAAGAACTGGGCGGGCACACCCTTCTCGCTCTCGGCGAACATGTCCATCTCGCAGAACTCGCAGAACAAGAGCCTCTCGGTGACGCTGCCGACCGTGGTCTTCAACGTCTCGCGTTTCTACCCCTTCAAACGCAAGGAACGCATGGGCAAGGAGCGGTGGTACGAAAAGATCTCGATGCAGTATACGGGCAAGATGACCAACTCGGTGACCACGACCGAAGACAAGATCTTCTCGAAGGAGACGTTCGACAACATGAAGAACGGCATCGAGCATAACATCCCCGTCTCGGCGTCGTTCAACCTGTTCAACTACATCAACATCTCGCCGTCGGCGACATACAACGAAAAGTGGTACTTCAAAAAAGTCGAATTCGACTGGAACCCCGTCACGAACAAGGTCGACACGCTGCCGACGCAATACGGGTTTTACCGCCTCTACAACTACAACTTCAACGTCTCGGCATCGACGACCGTATACGGCATGTACGACTTCACCAAGAAGCGCAAAGACCGCAAGATACAGGCCATCCGCCACACGCTCACCCCCTCGATCGGATTCTCCTACACGCCGGACTTCGGCGACCCGAAATACGGCTACTACCAAACCCGGCAGACCGACTCGACGGGACGCTTCACCACCTATTCGCCCTATTCGGTCAACGCATACGGCGTACCCAGTTCCGGACGGTCGATGTCGATGAACTTCTCGTTGTCGCAGAACCTCGAAATGAAGGTGCTGTCGAAACGCGACACCTCGGGCGTGAAGAAGATCAAGCTGATCGACGAGCTGCGCATCAGCGGGTCGTACAATTTCCTGGCCGACTCGATGAGGCTCTCGACCATCCCGATCTCGTTCCGTACGACGCTCTTCCAGAATTTCGGCATCAACCTCTCGATGACGCTCGACCCCTACCGGCTGACACCCGACGGCAAGCGCTACAACAAGCTCTTCTTCCCGGGGCGTATCGTCTCGACGGGCTGGTCGTTCGGTTATACGTTCAAATCGCGCGACGACCGCTCGCAATCGGCCATCAACGACATTACGAGCATTCCGCCCGAATACATGAACCCCTACTACGACCCCTACGGCAACATGGATCCCGTACTGCGGCGGCAATACATGTCGCAGATGTACTACGATTTCTCGCTGCCGTGGAACTTCGGGTTCAACTATGCCATCAACTACAACATATCGACGGGCAATTACCCGCCCAAAGGATACAAGAAGAACGTCACGCAGACCGTCAGCTTCAACGGCAGCCTTACCATAACGCCCAAGACCGGCATCACGTTCCAGGGCGGTTACGACATCAAGGCGAACAAACTCACCACCTCGTCGATCTCCATCTCGCGCGACCTGCACTGCTGGCAAATGTCGTTCTCGTGGATACCCTTCGGGTTCCACCGCAGCTGGAGCTTCAACATCGGCGTAAAGGCGGCATCGCTTTCAGACCTCAAATACGACAAGAGCCAGTCGATGTACGACAATATGTACTAAATCCCGATCCCCGGCTCATCCACCCACCCTTTCATCCCAGACAATCCGGCTACCGGCTGCGGCAATGCGGCACGGTCGTCGTTTCCCGCCGTCGGCACCGGCAACAATACGCCAAACAGACAAAACCCGGCAGGAAAACAGACGTTTGTGTATATATTTTGACCGGGAACCGGAATTTCACAATTTTTTAACGGGAATAGACTATTTTTTTGCTATATTTGATACGAAAATGTTTCAACCAAAAAAATTTAGCCTTATGAATTACAATCTGTCCACCAGCAAGGGGGGGGGAAATTCGACCTATCTTCCGCCCGTAATTGAGACGATCGACATCGAGACTGAAAAAGGGTTTGCAACATCGCCCACCCCACCCGACGTCTATGACGATTGGGGCAGCGGCGGCGGTGCAGGAGGTATCGGATCGGGAAGCGAACACGAACTCTAATACCGCAGCCCTATGAAAAGTCTCTCTAAAATCACACTGTTTGCAGCTCTCACCGCTGTAACAGCTACAGCCTGCCAAAAGGAAGACAGCAGCATCGACACCCCTTCCGGCAAACTCGTCAAGATGACTTTTACGGCCGGGAACCCTGAGCTCAAACCGGAAGTCCGCACCGAGATCGACGGATTGACCCCTTATTGGTCTGTCGGCGATCAGATCGGCATCAGTACCGACGGGACGAAGTCCAACTACCCCTTCACGAACGATGCGACGGAGCGCGCCGCAACAACGACTTTTTCCGGTAACGCGAACATTTCATCAACGATTTACGCTTATTATCCATTCACGGCCAACGGAATCGACAAAGTAGGCGATAATACGGGTGCAAAAGTCGATCTCCCGGCAAACCAAACCCCGACAGCCAGTTCGTTCGACGGCAAAGCCGACATCCTGGTCAGCAAACCGCTTACACTCGATTCCGAGGGACAGCAAGTCGCCAATCTGGAATTCAGACGATTGAGCGCCATCGTCAAAGTCGTACTCAAAGACCAATCCACAGGCGCAAAACTGGCCGACCAGCACGTATCGTCATTGTCCATTACGACCGATGGCGACAACACACTGGCAGGCCGGGTTGTTGTAGACCTCTTGAACTACACGATGTATGCACCCTATTATAACGGCTCCAACACCGTAACGGCGACCTATACGACAAATACGGAATACGTTATCAACGGTGTCAGCGGCACCTATTTAAGCGTATATCCGCGATTGCTGGCTGCGGGGTCGAAATTGGTCGTCGAAGCAGCGACAGAAGGGTATGTCATCAAAAAAGAGATTGTCCTGTCCAATGAAATCGATCTGGAAACAGGAAAGATCACTACTTTGAATGTCAATCTTTCAGACGAACACATCACAGCCGCGGCAACCGGTCTGAGCCTGCCGTTTACCGACGATTTCAGTGACCTGACAGGGAACGGATCCGCAGCAAACATCTTGTCCCGCAAAGACAAAAACGGAAACAACTTGTATGTGGCGAACTCCTATGTTTATCAATACAACTCCCCGCATGGCCTACGCATGAGTTCGAGCGACAACTCCGGGTATATCGTCACCAGCGAACTGGATCTCTCCGCACCGTTCTCGGTACTGATTTCGGCCAAAGTCTGGCCGAAAGATACTTCCGGGATCAAAGTAACCGCCGGAGAATCCGCGGCAATCACGACCGCAGACCTGACCGAGGAGTTCAAATCCTACCTGCTGAAATTCGACGCGCAAAATTCGAAAACGAAAATCAGGATCGAGCCCTCCGCCACAAACGAAAGAATAATTATCGAAAGCATACAGATCGTTTCCGGACATGACGTCACCCTGCCGCCGGTACTGAAAATCACATCGGAAACGACCTTGTCCGTTCCTGCGGAAAGCACTATCAAAACCATCAACTACACGGTTGAAAATCCCACAAACGGGGTGTCGGTCGTCGCATCGTCAGACGTTTCCTGGCTCAATTCATTCGTTTACAACGTCGACGGCGTTTCTTTCACAATAGACGCAAATCAGGGCGAGGAACGTTCCGGCACCATCACATTGTCGTACGAAGGCGCCGAAGCGCAAACCATAAGCGTCACCCAGACAAAACCGGGGGCTGTAATGTGGGAAACCGAGACTTTCGAAAATTACACCGTGCCCAGCACTACCAGTTATGGTTCCAGCGGCACATTCAACGGAGTAACCACTGGAACCCCGCAATGGAGTTATAGTGGCTGTGGTAATCCTAATCAGGCCAACACAGACAAAACGGCGCTTGCCAATGCCGGAGTCGTGGTAATAAACGACAAATATGCAGCCATCGGTAAAAACGGCTCAATGTCCGTAACGATCCCAGGAGGCATTACAGCCCTTAAATTCAATGCGTTGACCTCAAGCAAGGGTTCGGCAACAGTCACCATAACAGCCAATGGTGCCACGGTAGCAAGTATCACTATTCCGGGAAACAGTAAAAGCGCATTCGAAATACCGACAATCGACTGTCAAGGTTATGACGCCACTATTACCATAAAACAAAATAATCAGAACAGAACGACGATAGGCGACATAACCTGGCAACCGGCGAATTGAACTCCGGGCGGGGAAGGAGGCGATCCTTCCCCAGACCCTACCCCGGGAACAGGAACAGCGGCATTGGGAAAATCGTGGGCGGAACTGCCCGCAGCGAACACTTCGGTGACCGAGATATGCCACTACATCACCGACGTGGCGGCGACGGGTAACGGTTCCTACCCGCGCAATTTCGCAATGGGTTATGACAAGGCGAAAAAGGCGGCCCTGTGGGCGGCATATCCGCTGCACGCCTATTACACGGCCCCGAACGCTTCGAAAGAAAGGGCCTACTCGGCCGACCTGTCGCTGGGAAAGACCGAGCAGATGGTGGGCGGCGTGGGAGCACCTTACAACAAGGGACACCAAGTCCCCAACGCCGACCGGAAAGTGAGCAACCTGGCGAACAAGCAGATTTCCTACTATTCGAATATGACGCCCCAGCTCGCTACATTCAACAGCGGTGCATGGGGCACCCTGGAAACCAGAGTCCGCGGATGGATGTGCGACGATACGCTCTATGTGGTAACGGGATGTTATTTCGATGGGACAGAGGGTACGACGACCGACAACGGCGGTAACCCATGCCCCGTACCGACGCATTATTACAAGGTATTGCTGCGCACCAAGCAGGGCACCACGGGACAATCCGTAACCACCCTTGCGGCCGACGAACTGCAATGCATCGGATTCTGGTATGAACAAACCACAGACAAGACCCAGACACCGGACGGTTGTGCGGTACCCGTGACGGAGATCGAAGCCAAATGCGGGTTCGAATTCTTCGTCAACGTGCCGAACGCTCCGAAAAGCAGCTACTCCCCGGGGGAGTGGGGCCTTTCGGGCAACTGACACCGAGCCGCAAAGGAGAAGCGGCCCCTGCACAGCAGAGGCCACTTCTCCTTGTATCCCGGCGACAACCGGGTGGAGCGGACAGATGACGCGAACCGCAAAAAAACTCGAAAAAAGCAACTGAAATATCCCGGGCACAGCTCCGGGAAGCCCCGCAAGCCTATCTCCGTTCCAAAGGGGAAGGCGTGCGGTCGATATAATTCGGGTAGCGGAACTGCGGCATCCCGAGCGCCATGACGGCACAGATACGGCGGCCGCCGAGCCCCAGCATCCTGCAGAGCCCCTTTTTCCTGTCCTGCCGCACGGCGGTCAGCACGAAGCCCATATATATCTGGCTCACCCCGAGCACCTCGGCCATCAGCGAAGCGTTCTGGTAGGCGAGGTTGGCATCTTCGGTGCCGAAACGGCTCTCCTTCGGCGCATGGATCAGCAACACGGCCGTCGCACCCCTCAGGATGCGGTCGTTGCCCCCGGCATATTCGCGGCGCATTTTCCGGAAAACGGGGACATAGCGGTAGACGTCGGGCAACAAACGGCTCAGCCACGGGCGCACGAGCGGGTGGGAAAGGCGATCCGCGAGTTTGCCGAACACGCCGAGCGTATATTCGCTCATACGGCGCAGCAGCACAGGGTCGGTCACGAGCGTATAGCCCAACTGCCGGGCGTTGGTGGCCGTCGGAGCGAGGTCGGCGGCCGCAACAATCCGATCGAGCATCTCCTGCGGCACGGGGCGCTGCGAGAGCGCCCGGTTCGAACGCCGCGCAGCCATCAGCAGTTCGACCTGAGCAGGTGTGGGCATGGCCGCATAGTCGACCGGATGCACCTTGGCGGGCGGGAATTCCGCATGTGCCACAGACCCCGTCGGGCAGGCCGCGACGCAGTGCCCGCAGACGATGCAGTTCTCGGGTTTCGAGAGCGCCACGGGGCCGCCCGCCTTCTCCTGTACGAAAATCTGCGAAGGGCACACCTTCACACAGCGGCCGCAACGGATGCAGCTCGAACCATCCACACGGATCGTATCCATATCTTCCGAAATTTTAAGTACCTTTGTCATCAATTACAAACCGCCATGTATCCTGTCCTCACAAAACATTTCAGCGAACTCTCCACCCGGGAATACCACCGTATCGTGCAGGCACGCGAGGCCGTCTTCTTCCTCGAACAGCACATCACGGAACCCGATGCCGACGCCATTGACCCGCAGAGCGTATTCATGTGGATGGAGGACGGCGGCCGCGTAGTGGCCTTCCTGCGGATCATCCCGGCGGGGATCGCCTACGCCGAAGCCTCGGTCGGCCGCGTGCTGGTCGATGCTGCATACCGCCGCCGCGGGCTGTGCCGCAGCCTGATGTCCGAAGCGCTGCGCTATATTGCCCGGACATGGGGCC
>ERZ772991.1989-NODE-1989-length-15640-cov-2.930767_pt1 | contig 15640 bp, 10 predicted proteins | sample MGYA00511128_ERZ772991 | MGnify/ENA primary metagenome ERZ772991 (study PRJEB29015, sample SAMEA2737655) | human gut metagenome | biome: human gut; feature: human-associated habitat; material: faeces | place: China | collected 2012 ... | reverse complement strand
CTACCCAACGGCTATACATTCTATAGAGCATAGAAACCCAGTCACAGGCCTCTGTACCACCAGCACCAGGGTGAAGTGTAACAATGGCATTATTTTTATCATAAGGTCCTGTAAGAAGTGTAGAAATTCTAAGTTCTTCAAATCTTTCTAAAAAGTTCTTTTTAACTTCTTCTGCCTCTGCTACCATACTAGCATCGTCTTCTTCGTTACCCATTTCAATAATGGTCATTAAATCTTCATACTGACTAACAAGAGAGTTATAGCCCTCAATTTTGTCTTTTAATTGTTTAGTTTGCTGAAGAATACCTTGAGCTTTTTCCATATCATTCCAAAACTCTGGGTCTCCGGCAATTTCCTCTAACTCTGCAACCCTTTCAATAGAATTAGGGATGTCAAAGTGAGTTCCCCATTTCCTCTAAATTTTTATGATAGCCTGCCATTTCTGTTGCCATCTGGTCAAGTTCAAATATCATAAATTTTTTCACATCCTTTTTTATAAATATTTATGCCCTGTGACATAAAGCCACAGGGTATATTTTTAATAATTTATATTATTTATCCTTACCACAGCAGTTCTTATACTTTAAGCCACTACCACATGGACAAGGGTCATTTCTGCCAATCTTTTCTTCTTTTCTTACCTTTGGCTTGCTTACAGAAGAATCATCCATATTAGTTGAAGTTGGCTGAGCAACCTGTTCTCTTTCAGGAGCAGTCATAACTCTAACATGGAACATACCACGAACAATATCAGTCTGAATATTTCTTCTTAATTCATCAAACATATCGTAGCTAATGAACTGGTATTCAACTAATGGGTCTCTCTGACCGTAAGAACGGAGAGCAATACCCTGACGCATTCTATCCATATCATCAATATGGTCCATCCACTTGCTATCTACAACTCTAAGAGTAATAACTCTTTCAAGTTCTCTGATAATTTCAGAACCAAATTCTTCTTCTCTAGCGTCATACTTAGCCTTTGCAGCTTCAAAAATTCTATCAACAAGCTTTTCCTTTGTAATAAGCTGAATATCTTCCTTAGATAATTCAAACTGTTCAGTAAAATCAAATTCTGGCTTTAACTGAGCATTTAACTCATCCATATTCCAAGTTGTTGGGTCTTCATCTGTACCACAGCAAGCATCAACAATACGAGTAATAACTTCCTTAGTCATACCCATAATTTCTTCCTTGAGGTTTTCGCCAGTAAGAACTTCCTTTCTCTGAGCGTAGATAATTTCTCTCTGTTCGTTCATTACCTGGTCATAGTCAAGTAATCTCTTTCTAGCTGAGAAGTTATTACCTTCAACCTTCTTCTGAGCATTTTCAATAGCCTTAGTAAGAATACTAGCCTCAATAGGTTCATCTTCTGGAAGACCAAGTTTCTTAATCATAGCAGCAGTTCTTTCAGAACCGAATAATCTCATAAGGTCATCTTCCATAGAGAGGTAGAAACGAGATTCACCTGGGTCACCCTGACGACCGGCACGACCTCTTAACTGGTTATCAATTCGTCTTGATTCATGTCTTTCTGTACCAACGATTTTAAGACCACCAAGTTCAACAACACCCTCGCCAAGCTTAATATCTGTACCTCTACCTGCCATATTAGTTGCAATAGTTACTGCACCCTTTTCGCCGGCAAGAGCAACGATTTCAGCTTCCTTTTCGTGGTACTTAGCATTTAATACCTGATGCTTAATACCTTCCATTTTGAACATCTTACTAAGTCTTTCAGATACTTCAATATTTACTGTACCAACAAGTACAGGCTGACCTACTTCGTAAGCCTTTTTAACATCTGCTACAACAGCTCTGAACTTCGCATCTTCTGTCTGGTAAACAATATCTGGAAGGTCTTTTCTCTGAACAGGTCTGTTAGTTGGAATACAAACAACATCCATACCGTAGATTGAACGGAATTCCTGTTCTTCAGTCTGAGCAGTACCAGTCATACCACTCTTCTTAGTGTATTTATTGAAGAAGTTCTGGAATGTAATTGTAGCAAGAGTCTTACTTTCTCTCTGTACTTCAACATGTTCCTTAGCTTCAATAGCCTGATGAAGACCATCTGAATATCTTCTACCTGGCATCATACGACCTGTAAATGTATCAACAATAACGATTTCGCCATCTTTTACAACATAATCCTTATCAAGTGCCATAGTATTGTTTGCCTTTAAGGCATTGTTAATATGGTGCTGAATTTCCATATTCTGTGGGTCAGAAAGGTTGTCAATAGCGAAAAATCTTTCAGCCTTTTCAACACCCTGCTGAGTAAGTGTACAAGTCTTTAACTTTTCATCAACAACGAAGTCGCCCTCTTCCTTTAATTCTTCACGAATTAATGGGTTAAGTGCTTCATCTTCGTTTAAAAGTCTACCCTTTTTAAGACTCTTTACAAAACCATCTGCAAGTTCATATAACTTTGTAGACTTGTCTGACTGACCAGAAATAATAAGTGGAGTTCTAGCTTCATCAATAAGAACAGAGTCTACTTCATCGATGATTGCAAAGTTAAGGCCACGCTGAACCATATCCTTTTCGTAAACTACCATATTATCTCTAAGGTAGTCGAAACCAAGTTCATTATTTGTAGCATAAGTAATATCGCAAGCATATGCTTCCTGTCTATCCGGCTTTTCCATATCGTTGAGGATAACGCCAACCTTTAAGCCTAAGAATTCATGAACTTTACCCATCCATTCAGCATCACGCTTTGCAAGGTAATCATTAACAGTAACGATATGAACACCGTTGCCTGTAAGGGCATTTAAGTAAGCTGGACAAGTAGAAACTAAAGTTTTACCTTCACCTGTTCTCATTTCAGCAATACGACCCTGATGAAGAACAACACCACCGATTAACTGAACATCGAAATGACGCATACCTAAAACTCTCTTAGCTGCTTCACGAACAACAGCAAATGCTTCCGGTAAAAGGTCATCAAGAGTTTCGCCATTAGCAAGTCTTTCCTTAAATTCTGGAGTCTTTGCTTTAAGTTCCTCGTCTGTTAATGGAGAAATGCTTGGCTCTAAGTCATTAATCTTTTTGATTATCGGCATTATTTTCTTTATTTCTTTATCGCTGTAATTGCCGAATATTTTTTCTAATAAACCCATTTGATTACACCTCTGTTATCTTTTAAAATTACAAGTAAACAATATACTTCGTATATAATAACAGATTTACAAGGTATATTGCAAGTTTTATTTGTAAATTTACTTATTCTTAATAGTCTTTTTTTTGTCAATTTTCCATTTTAATCAGTATATATGCACTTTTGACAGGGTTTTATAAAAACACAAATTTTTTCAACCTTAATATTTAAAAATGCCTTGAAACCCTTTAATATAGGTAGTTTGTTATGTATTTTATAAATTCATTCCTATTTTGTAAAAATATTGTCGAATTTTCTGAATACATTCCAAATCAACATAATATAATTTGGCTTTTACATATGCTATATTATTTCCCGTGAAATAAATAATAAACCCCTTTTTAAACATTTATAAAAACTCATTTTAGGCACAAAAAAAGGAGCTGATAAACAGCTCCTTAAAAATCATTTTATTCTTCTGGCTCAATTAAAGCATAATTGCCATCTTTTCTCTTGTATACAACACTAAAGTCTTCTGTATTAGCATTAATGAATACAAAGAAATTGTGACCAAGCATTTCCATTTCCATAACAGCTTCTTCTGGGTCCATAGGCTTTACTGGAATGTGCTTAGTACGAACGATTGAAGATTTAACTTCTTCATCATCATAATTATCATCAGCAAGTGCAATAGCATGAAGTTCATCAGCAAAGCTTGCACTTCTCTTAGCCTTGTCATTAAGTCTGTTCTTATATCTAACCATCTGTCTTTCGAGGATATCAACAACCTCGTCCATAGCGGCCATAACATCGTCCTTAATAACTTCTGCCTTTAATACACGCTTATTCGGAAGTGTTACAGTAACTTCTGCTTTCTTATCTAACTTAATGTCAGAAAGTGAAACTGTAGCCTCTGCATTTTCAGGGAAAAGTTTTTCTATTCTACCAAGTTTCTTAGTGAGCTTGTCCTGAAAATTATCAGTAATGTCGATGTTTTTACCAATGAATGAATAACGCATACTACCAACTCCTTTATTATGTAGAGCTTTTACTATATATGTAATAGCTTTTCTACTTTTTATGTAATTAATATTCTATGGCTTTTTGTAAAATCCTTTTTTATTTTTTAAAATTTTTGAAAAAACTTTTTTCGACAAAAAATTGCACAAAAACTCAAAACCCTTGTGTTTACTAACATCTTACAAAGTTTTTACATAAGCCACTTTTATTGTGGATAACTCTAGGTTTTCCACAATATGTGCATTTATATTTTGTGGATAAAGTGGAAAAGTCTGTGAATAACCCTTAAATACAGTTTTTTCTGATGTGTAAAAGCTGTTAGTATACAGGTATATTTTTCCACAACAGTTTTAAACAATAATACTTATTATTTGACACAATTTTCTTTTTTATATAATTTGCACAACATAATTTTATGTTAATTTTTGTAGAATTCAAACTTATCTACATTAAAAAGACCTCTATTATTTAATTTTATATGTGGAATTACTAAAAGTGACACAAAGGCAAGTACCATAAGTAAAGTGCTACTTCCATTTTCACAAATCTTTTTAGCTCCCTCCACAATTTCATTTTGCTCCTTAGCAACAGTTTCATAATCCAAGTCTGACATTAATCCACCAATAGGAAGTGGCATTTTTGCAATAACTTTTTTATCCTGTACTACAACTATGCCTCCCTCTTTGCCCAGAGCATTTACGGCTACTGCCATATTTTCTCCGTCACTACCTATTACACTAATATTATGAGAATCGTGACCTATTGTCTGAGCAATAGCACCATTTTCCACTGTAAAACCTCTTAAAAAGCACTTGCCCATTAAGCTTTTACCTGTATATCTTTCAATATTTGCACAAAGACTAAGTCCATGACTACTTTCTGCATAAACAGCATTTGTAATAAGTGAACCTGTTTCAATTTCAATTACTGGCTCATTTTTATCAAAATCCTTTTTGAAATCTTCAGCTGTCATTTTCTTTATATTTACAGTGTTTGTTACATCTTTACTGTCAGCTGATACCCTTTCAAAATTAACTTTGCCGTCTCTAGCTATAAGTTGTCCATTTTTGAAAACATACTTTATATTCTGTGCTGAAATATCCTCTGTAACAACAATATCAGCTATTTTATTTGGAGCAATAGCACCTCTGTCATACAATCTGTTCATCATAGCACCGTTGTAAGATGCCATTGTATAAGCTGAAATTTGGTCAAAACCTTTTTCTATTGCCAATCTTATACAATTTGATATTGTACCCTCTTTCATAATTTCTTCTGTGTGCTTATCGTCAGTACAGAAAGCAAAATGTGGTAAATTATAAGGAGTTACTGCACCAATAAGAGCATCTAAATTTTTAGCACCTGTACCCTGTCTGATATAAATATTTAAGCCTGCTGAAACCTTTTCCAAAGCCTCTTTTTCATTTGAACATTCGTGGTCATTACTTATGCCACCACACACATAGGCATTAAGTTCTTTACCCTCTAACATTGGAGCGTGTCCGTCTTTTATACAGTCACAATCCAACTTCTTCATTATATCCTCATCACAGTTGACAACACCAACTGAATTCATCATTTCCCCTAAGCCCTTAAAATCGTACTTACTTAAAAGCTCTTTTGTAAGGTCGCCGTCAATTACTGCTCCACTATCGTCAAAAGGTGTAGCCGGAACACAAGATGGAAGCATAAATTCAATATCAATAGGGGAATTTTTACTATCTTCAAGCATAAACTTCAAGCCCTTTTCACCAGCCACATTTGCTATTTCGTGAGGGTCTGCAATTACAGTAGTAACACCCCAAGGAGCTACAAGGCGAGAAAATTCACTTGGTGTAACCATTGTAGACTCAATATGAATATGACAATCCACAAAACCTGGAGCAACATACGCCCCATTTACATCTATTTCCTTTTCTCCCTCATAATCTCCTATACCTAAAATAATGCCATCTTTAATACCAACATTACCTTCAACTATTCTATGACCTAATACATCTATAATCTTGCCGTTCTTTAATACAATATCAGCTTTTTCTCTACCTGCTGCAGAAGAAATAATATTTTTCATACTAAAATCACCTCTTTTTGTATTATATCAAATTTTTAAAATTAAATAAACCAAAAAAGAGTTGGAAAACTCTCCAACTCTCAAAAATTATTCTGTTACCAAATTTTCTGTATTACCTGATTTATTATTTAACTTTTTCTTTTCTATAAAAATACTGAAAACATAAAGAACAATACCAACTGGCAACCAGAATACCATATATTTAATACCATTCATTATATCCGGCATAAGAATACTAAAGCCTACACCCTTTAAATTAAGTGCCTTAAATGCCATAGAAAGATTTGCCATTGGTATAATAGCATGTGCTATTTTACTAAGCCAGTCAGGCATCATATAAAATGGATACGCTGCTCCAGAGAAGAATGTAATAGTTGTGGAAAGCATATAGTAAATCCATCTGATTATTGTACCGGATTTAGCAAAAGCACTTATTGCTATAGATATTCCTAAGCAATCAAGCATAAACAATATCATAAGCACAATATAGACAAAAATATTTCCTCTCAAAGGCAGTCCTCTCATTTTACCTACAATAAGTAATGCACCAAAACTTATTATAATACAGCTTACAAAAACAACAGCAATTCTTACCAATATATCTTTTATATTTTCAATATTTTCCTTTTTACTTCCTCGAATGAAGTATTTTTTTCTTTCTGTAAAAAGAGGCATAACAAAATTTATCAACATTATTTGCTGAACAAGCATAATCATAAGGGCGTACATCATTCTAGGTGTATATCCACCTGTTGGCTCATACACAGCTCTGTCAACGGCTGTAAAAGAACCTAGAGAAGTTTGTGCCGATGTAGGATTCATACCACTGCCTTCTAATATTTTTAATTCAGTACCAGCACTTAATGTACTTAATACCGTTGCACAGCCATTTAAAGCATTACCACCTACCATAACATTACTGCCGTCAACAACAACAAGGCAATCTGGTGTTTTCTTCAATGCTACATCTTTGCTAAAGTCTTTGGGAATAATTAAGCCACCATAAACTTTACCTTTTTTTATTGCCTTTTCCAATTCATCTTCTGAACTAGGATAATAATTTACATCTACATAATTATTTGTCTTTACCAATTCTGTTATTTTTCTGGAAAGTGCTGAATTATCCTCATCAAGTACAGCAAATGAAACATGTTCTATGTAAGGACTTTTCCATACATAAGGCATAACTAATGCTATAAAAAGCAATGCAAAAATTATGCTTATTATAAGAGGTTTTTCCTGTCTTAAAATTTTTCTTAAACCCAATTACTGTTCACCTGCCATTTCTATAGAAGTTTCAGCCTTGCTTTTTAAAGCCTTTTTCGCCTTTTTCTTTTGTTCTAATACCGGTTTTAAATAAAATTTATAACACATAAACAAAAACATAAGACATACAAAGGCAATCAACCATATAATATCGCCTTTAATATCATTTAAGTTACAGCCTAATAAACCTATACTTCTCAAAGGTATTATAATGTGTCTGTTAGGCATCCAGTATTCCAAATACGAAAAGAACTTAGGCATAGCAAAAACAGGAAAAGTATAGCCTGAAAGTAACATAGTGAAACTGACAAGACTAACCTTACTTACAACATCGTCTACACCATGTTTTGCTCCTATTCTTATAGCCATACCTAAAAAGCTAAATCCTAAAGATGCAAGAGCAATTAACAATACACCGGCTAATACAGAACCATTATAAGGTGTGTTAAACATTCTTGTCTGTACAACTACTGTAATGCAAGCACTTATAAATCCCCAAAAAGCACACACAAGGACCTTAGCCAAAATGTTCTTAAATCTTTTCTTTTCTCTTATAAATGCAGTCTGTCCCATAAAAAGCATTTGGCACATTGTAAGTAAAACACCTTCAACCATCATATTTGCAATGTTTGATGTTGGATTTCCCAGTATTCTGGTTTTATAGCCAAAAGGAGATACTACATATTTTGCTGTCTGAGGTGCCATATTGAAAGTACCCTCAGCAATTTTTATCATATATCCAGCCTTTATGGTCCCTAAGGTTTCGGATATTTTAGACCTTACTGTACTACCGGAGCTAGATAATGCACCGTCATTAAATACCATTATTTTAGCTTCTTTTCCATGCGTAATATTATAGGAAAAATCTTCCGGAATAATAATACCGGCAGCAGCCTTTCCCTCTTTTATATACTTTTCAACATCACTATTTTCCGTACTTTCTTTTATTACATTAAAGGTTTCATTTTCCTTTATCATTTTTACAAGAGCAACAGCCGTAGCTGACTCATCGTGATTTACTATTATAGTGTCTGCATTTTTGAAAGGATAATTGCTGTATTCATAACCAATAAGTATACCAACTAAATTTGGAAGTATGAGAACTATAAGCATAGGTATAATCATATGCTTATGTTTAACTATCTTGTTTTTTAGCCACCTAAAAATGTTCATAGGTTATCACATCACTTTCCAAAATCTACAAATGAAGTCATACCAGCACGAAGAACCGGCTGAACACTTTGGTTATCATCAAAAACTACTTTTATTCCGTATGTAAGAATATCAAAATCTCCATTTACCTGAGATGCCTTCTTTGTAGCAAAATCAGCCTGTTTATTTATAGTTGTTACCGTTCCTTCATATGTTTTGTCACCTGTAGCAGAAAGTTTAATTTTTACTTTTTGCTGTGGCTGAATATCTCCAATCTTATCCTCGTCTATATTACAAGTAATATAAGGATTGTAAGTGTCTGTTACTACAACAGTAGGAAGACCTGTAGTAACCATATCGCCCTTTTTAACATTTACAGTTGTTACAACACCGTCAACTGGAGCTTTTAATGTACATTTTTCAATATTCTTTTCAATATCACTTAAAGAAATTTTAAGCTGTTTAATAGATGCCTGAGCCTGTTCAATAGCTGTGTCTGCTGCTGCTATTGAAGTATCTGCCTGTGTAACTCCAGCCTCTGCCTGTGACACGCTTGCCTGTGCCTGTGCTACACCGGCTTGTGCCTGTGCCACACTTGCCTGTGCTTGGTCAACACCAGCCTTAGCCTGATTTTTATTTTCCTGTGTTGCACCGTTTTCAGTATCTTTTAATTTATTTTTGGCAATTTCCAAATTCTGATTTGCATTGTCTAAATTATTTTTAGCAGTTGTATATGCTGTCTGTGACTTGTCATAATCTACTTTTGACATACCACCGGCATCATAAAGTGCCTTAGACCTGTTTAACTGTGTTTCTGCATCATTGAAAGCTGTCTGTGAAGTTTCAACATTTGTCTGTGCAATCTTTACCGCTGACCTTAACTGTTCAAGCTGTTCCTCATTAGCACCATTTAAAACAGACTGATAAGATGCCTGTGCTGATTTTACAGCAGCCTCTGCTTGGCTCTTTCCAGCCTCTGCCTGACTTTTGCCTGCCTCTGTCTGTTCTACTGCTGCCTGTGCTTTCGCCTTGCCAGCAACAGCCTGTGCTTTTGTAACCTGTTGTTGCTTTAAAGCAGCCTCAGCTTTTTCAATATTTGCCTTTGTTTGGTCCCTTTGTGCATTAAGGCTATCACTATTTAAAAGCACAAGAGGGTCACCCTTTTTAACTACATCGCCCTCTTTAACATATACAGTTTCTATCTGACCGGAAGATAAAGCATTTACATTACTTTCATCCATTGTAACTGTACTTTGAATATTCATATCCTTTTTATCTTTGCCCAAAATACCGTCACCTGTAAAACTACAACCAGTAAGACAACAACTAACAGCTGTTGCCAATGCCACCAACTTCATAAACTTCATTTTAATATCTCTCCTATCACAATAAATCACTCTAAATTTTTAATCATTTTATCCAGTAGTCCCATAAATATATTTATTTCATCTTTGTTAAAATCTTTAAAACAAAGCTCTCTCCATTCCTCAGACCACTTATTAAACTTTTCATATATTTCTTTGCCGTCTTCACTTAAAGCAACTAATTTTTCCCTTTTATTTTCAGGGTTAGCTTTTCTTACTATTAATCCTCTTTCCTCCATAGAAGATAAAAATTTAGCTGTTCTGTACTTATCCACACCAGATAAAGATGCCAAAGTTTCTTGATTTTGGTCAGGCTTATTTCCAGCATAGGAAATCATAAGACCTTCCATAAAAGAAATGTTTACATCAATAAGTTTTTTATTGAAAAAATCCCTTTTTTTCTTTGTTATAATTTCATAATTTTCGTACAAATAATCACCTCATATAATAGTTGTCATTTTACAACTGTTGCTTTTGACAACTATTATAGCAATAGTCCTTTTTTTATTCAATATTATTTTTTTACAAAATTTTAGCCAAAATAGCAATAAAAAAACAGCAGTATTATGTAATACACTAAAATTACAAATACTGCTGTTAATTCTTTTATTCAGCAATTATATCATTTTCTGTATGAATATCACTGCCTAAAACATACATAAAATAAAGGGACTTAGCTGCTTTTGCTCTGGTTACTTCTTTCTGTGGTTCAATATAATAGCCATTTTGAACCTTACCTCTTTCTATGCCAACTTCACTTCTTATAAGACCCAAATTATACGCATCTTTCACTTTATCAGCAAATTTAAGAGATATACTCATTCTATCCTTTATAGCATTATATCCAACTAAAGGATAATACTGTGCCTCTGTGCCTACTAAGTTAGGGTCATAATTAGGGTCATCTGGCGTAATATTATTACCATTGTAGTCGGTCATATACTTTGGTTTTGAATTAAACTTCATATTATACGCATCTAAATTTATTGATGCCATAACTTCTCTTGTAAGGTTGCCATCAGCATAATTTTTAAAAGCACTTTCATCTATATTATAAAGTTTAGTCAATGCTGAAACATATTCCTTTACTGTCATAATATTCTGTGGGTTAAAATTGCCATTACTGTCCTTACTCATTACACCAAGTTGGAGCATTTTTTCAATCTGATTTCTGTAATAGGCATTATCCCCTGTAAGACAATCCTTTGCAACCTCCGGATAAACCTTATCCCAATTTCCTGTAGATATTGCATTTTTTACATCATCTGTGTAGGCATCTGTTATAGTTTTTAAGTAACTATAATCTTTTTCAAGTTGAGCCAAATCTGTAACAATAAACCTAGCATATTGCTTAGTAAGAGCCTCTTTCATATGAGTGCCATCTATTTTAAGCTGTGGGTGACCATTGGCATAACTTCCCGAATTAGACTTTGCTGGAGTTTCTCCTGCCTCTATAGACATAACTACAGCTGTTGCACCTTTCACGCCCAATTCATTTAAGTATTTTACACTATCTGCATTTAAGTCGACTAAAGGTATATTGTTGTCCTTTGCTGTTTCTCTCATTACTTTTGTAAACTGTCTATCTTCTGTTGTAAAAGTATCAGCATAAACGTAGCCTTCTTCTGCATCGCCTTTAACTCTTGTCATTGGTGTTACAAGAACAGGTATCATACCTCTTGCCTTTATAGCTGGTATAAAGCAATTTTCGAGATAATTTCTATACATTTCTTCTGTTGAGCCTGTACCAAATCTGGCTGTAGGGTCACTTACAACACCCTTGTCTTTTCCATTTTTCTCATCATTATGACCTGACTGCACTAGTACAAAATCTCCTTTGTGACCTGTCATAAGAACATCATTTAATCTACCCTCTTGATACATTGTTTTTAAAGAACGACCACCCATAGAATAATTAATAATATTAATTTTACTTGTGTCAAAAAGTCTATCAAAAACTTGACCCCAACCACTCATTGGAGCTTCCTCAAAAAGATATGATTTTAATGTAGAGTCACCTAAAAGATAAACTGTTGGTTTATCTTCTTGTTCCCTTACTGGAATAGGTGTAATTTTTATAGATTTTAATACAACTGGATTGCCTGCACTTTTAGGCTCAACCTCAATATCTATAAAACTTCTACCAGTACAATAGTCAAAACTCCACACATTACCATTCCATTTTGCCAAATGCTTATTTTTAACAAGTCCGGCAGCATCCCATTGTTTTGTATTTTCTATTCTACTTGTCTGTGTAGCAGAAACAGAAACAAGAGCATCATCTTTACCTCTGGCAGTTTCTACTTGAATATTGTAGCCACCTCTTGGCACATTTACTCTGAATACCATACCGCCATAGTTGTAGTCAGTAGCCTTTGTATAATCTAATAGCTTTCCATCTTTGTCAGTAATATTAAATTTTGATAAGCTATTTTCAACTACCTTGAAGCCCTCTTTCTTCACTTTAATACTATTTACATTTACCTTTCTTACTGGCATAGCTGTTGTTTCGGAAACAAAGCCCCAACCTTTAGATTTGTTATAAAGTGGTGCTTTGTTGTTTACTGCCTTAACATCTATAGCTCCCTCTTTACTTTCCTTTGTAAAGTTAAAATACATTTCTCCAGTATTTTCATTTGCATTTACTGTACATATTAAACCTGTACACATTACAAATGCCAATGCTATAGCCGTAATTTTTTGAATTAATTTCATAAGTCATCCTCCTCTTCTTTTTTATAAAATTATAACACCCTACACTAATATCTGTAAAGAAAATTAATATAGGGTGTTATAATTTTTACTTATTCTTCTACTTGAATTTGTATTTCCGTAACAAATTTATTTACATCATTTGTAATACCGTAATCAATTAAGGCAATTTCCCTTGAAAAGCCTTTTATTTTCAAGTTATTTTCTTTTATAAATCTAAACATTTTTTCATACTGTTTTTTAGAATTATTATGACAGCCACAAAAACGAAGTACAACACATTTTTCTTCTTGTAAAATTTCAGTTTTGCCAATATATTCATCTTCATTTTCCAGTATAATAAAAACCACATCGTAATTATCAAACTTTTGTTTTAAAAGATTTTTCTTAGCTATTCCTATGCCTACTTTTCCTAAGAAAACCGCTGTATACTTTTGATTTTTTTCTATTTGTCTTATTGCCTGTTCTAAATTTTCCAGATTTAATCTATTACAATTATCTTGTTGTAAATATGCTATTCGTTTAGAAGAAATATTTTGTATTTTAATTTTATCTAGCTGAGAAGAAAGAGCATCTTCAATTTGGTTTAATCTATTGTTGATTTTCTTTTCTATATTTCTAAGTTCTTTTTGTTTTTCAATAACATATTCTTTTTGTTGATGCAACATTTCTTGCATTTTAGAAATATCTCTATTGTTGAGAAAATCTCCTATTTGTTCAAGGGGCATATCCAATAAACGCAAGTATCTAATTGTGTTTAAGCACTCAAACTGATTTGTGCTATAATAGCGATACCCTGTTTTTTCGTCAATATATTCCGGCTTTAAAATTCCCAAATTTTCATAATGTCGCAATGAACCTACACTTAAACTAAACAATTTTGCAATATTCCCTATACTAAATAAGTTCGTTTTATCCACAAAAATCCCCCTGTCAAAAATTAAGTTGTCCTAATTTTATTACTCTTTCTAAACCAAATAAAGGCTATTACGCAGATAATTACAGACAACACCGAACCTGCTGGCGATGCTATACCCATTGGGAAAAGGGTATCTGTATACATTTTAGACAACAAATAAGAAAGGGGTATTCTGACACAAACTATAGACAACAGGTTATGGGTAAAGGATATAAATGACATTCCATAGGCATAGAACTCTGTTATGTTTGCCTGCACCTATATTTTGAGCTGAAAGTGCAGAAACTGACGAAAGCATAGATGATGGGACTAAGAACAAAATACCTATTATTTTTTCCACAATACCTACTGCTGCTGAATCATTAAGTCCTCGCCTATTTGCAATTATAGTTATTATTATAAATGAAATCTGTATAAAACCGTCTTGTAATGAAATAGGTATACCAATGAGAACATTTCTCAATACATTCTTTTGTGGCTTAAAATCACTTTTAGTCAGTTTCACACCATTTTTTCTTTTAAGAATAACAGTTAAAGACACTACAACACTTATTGCTTGAGATAATACTGTACCTAAAGCTGCACCTGCTGGTCCAATTTTTAAAACACCTATAAAAATATAGTCAACAATTATATTTACTGCACAGGCTACAGCTATAAAGTACATTGGGCTTTTTGAATCCCCCATACCTCTAAAAATTGAGCTGATGATATTATAGGCTACTATAAAAGGTATGCCTATAAAGCAAATTGTCAAATATGTTATTGTACCAGAAACAGCCTCCTCCGGTGTAGAAACTATGTTTACTATATTTTTTACAAATAGCAAAAGCACAACTGTTAAAACAATGGAAAAGCCCATAAAAAATGTAACAGTATTTCCTATTACCTTTGACATTTGCCTAAAGTCATTACTGCCCACACATCTGCCTATCATTACAGTTGCACCCATAGCCAAGCCAACTATCATAACTGTAAACATATTCATAACCTGACTACCTACAGAAACAGCTGTAGTGCTACCAACACCATTGTACTGACCTATAATAAACAAATCTGCCATACCGTAAAGGGTCTGTAAAAAATAAGATAGTAAATAAGGCAACGAAAAGAACAATAATGCCTTAAATACACTTCCCTCTGTCAATTTTTTCTCCATAAAATTAAATTTCCTTTCTAAAAATCATCATAACATATAATAAAGTCTATAACTATTGTAGAGTCAAGGATTTTTTACTTCTTTTTTCTCTTACAAAATATGGATAAAAACTCATTAATGCTGTAATAATTTCAGTTGCTGGAAAAGTAAACCACACATAAAAAAGACCTTTGTAGTGGAAAAGCCAAGCCAATGGCACAAACAGTATTACCTGTCTAAGTACAGTAAGCAAAATACTGTAACCACCTCTGTTTACACCCTGACAATAGACTATAAACATAAGTACAAAACCAGCCGGAATAAAACTGGTAGAAATAATTCTCAATGCTGAACTACCTATATTTAAAACATCTTCCTGTTGTGAAAATATAGATATTAACTCTCTAGGGAATACCATAAACATTATTATACCCACCAGCATAACTGAACAAGCAATGCCAACAGAATACCACAATGTCTGCTTTACTCTCTTGTATTTTTCTGCACCGTAGTTATAGCTTACAACTGGTACTATAACCTGTTGAAGTCCTGTTAAAGGTATAAAGAAAAATGTTTGCAATTTATAGTAAATTCCCAGTACAGCAACTGCATCTTCTGTAAATAATTTAAGTACAAGATTAAGTCCTACTATATAAAAAGTATAGAGAGATTGCAAAATAATAGACGGAACACCGAATTTATAAATTTTAACACAGCTTTTTAAGTCAATACTGCCTTTAAATTTATAGTATTTAAGCACATTTAATAATACAATAATCATTGTAACCCATTGACCTATTACTGTAGCAATACCCGCTCCCTTAATACCCATTTGTGGAAATCCAAATTTACCAAATATAAGTATAGGGTCTAAAATTACATTAATAACAGCACC
>ERZ772991.1988-NODE-1988-length-15641-cov-3.036956_pt1 | contig 15641 bp, 19 predicted proteins | sample MGYA00511128_ERZ772991 | MGnify/ENA primary metagenome ERZ772991 (study PRJEB29015, sample SAMEA2737655) | human gut metagenome | biome: human gut; feature: human-associated habitat; material: faeces | place: China | collected 2012 ... | reverse complement strand
TGTTATCAAATACTGTCATATGTGGATACAGAGCATAGTTCTGGAATACCATTGCAATATCTCTATCCTTTGGTGCTACGTCATTTGCTAGCATATCGCCGATGTAAAGTTCACCCTTACTGATGTCTTCTAGACCGGCAATCATTCTTAGTGTTGTTGACTTACCACAACCTGAAGGACCAACCAAAATAATAAATTCTTTGTCTTCGATTTCTAGGTTAAAATCTGTAACAGCAGTTACACCACCGTCATAGATTTTATAAACGTGTCTTAAAGATACATTTGCCATACTAACTATAACCTCCCTGTATAAATAAGCAAGGATTTTACCATTCCTCACCAATAGTTTCGTATATCATAATGTAGTATATCATTTTTTTGTTGATTTGGCTACTATATTTTTAACTAAATATTAACGCAAGATTTTAGGCAAAAAGCCACACATATAAAAAATGTTCATATTTTTTGTTTATAACTTACAAAAATATATTACGCTTCTCATCCTCTTGCATAAATCTACATTCACCTGGGGCTAAATCTTTGGGCAATTTTAGCATACCGATTTGCTCTCTGTGTAGTTCTTTTACTGTTAATCCCTGTGTTAAAAACATCTTTTTTACCTGATGATACTTGCCTTCTCGTATAATTACCCTTGCAATATGGGAATTTTCCTTGTTTGGAAGTAATTTTGCCGATAGACAAAGTGTTCCGTCATAGAAAGAAATACCCTTCCTGAAGTTCTCTACCATTTCATCTGTAACTTCACCGTCAAGGGTTGCTTTGTACACCTTTTCAACATGCTTTTTAGGGGACAGCATTCTATGGGCAAAGTCACCATCATCAGTAATAATCAACATACCTGTAGTATCTTTATCAAGTCTTCCTGCCGGAAAAAGATTTTTCCTTTTCATTTCCTTTGGCACAAGGTCAACAACAGTTTCTGCATTTTTATCATTACTGGCAGAGATATAACCCTTAGGCTTGTTCATTATAATATACACATATTCTTGATAAGAAATATCTTTGCCATCTACAGTAACCTTATTTACATTAGGGTCAAGTTTAGTTTCAGGCTTTTTTATAATTTCACCATCAATTTTTACTAGTCCTTTTCTAACTAATTTTTGTGCTTCTTTTCTTGTGCAAATATTTTGTGACACAAGGAATTTATCAATTCTCATTTTACTCCTTTAGCAAAGATACAAAGTCACTTCCATAAAGTTCCTTAGACTTGTGACAGCCTACCACCTTACCTTTATAAGTGAGTATAGAAACAAAGTAGTTGTCCTTTCCTTTATAAACATAACGCTTAGTGGTTTTCCCCTTAAAGTTATTTAGGTCAAGCCCCATAGTCTTTTGTATCTTATTATATTTTTCATATGTAGAGTTGAAGTTTTCCGGTATTCTCACATTATCAATAGTAACAGGTTGTCCGGTAACATTAAAGTAAGACAAGAAAGTTTTTTTATCATTACTTGTTGAAAAGCTGAGAGAATACTCACCTATTTCTTTACAATATGCACTTTTAGGTGTGTTGTCACAAGACACAAACACTACTGCCAAAATCAGTATCAGCCCAAAAGCACACATAAATAAAAATTTCTTTTTGTTATTAATCTTTGTTTTTACTGTTAGTACAAACATTTTATCAGTCCTTCCGTATTCCATATAAAATACATATGCAAGGACTTGCTATAAAATGTTATAGTAAATAATTTTTTAAATCTTCCGTAGTTTCTGCAAATACAGTAGCACCTTCATTTTCCATTGACTCTTTGTCACCATAGCCATAAAGTACACCAACAAAGTCAACATTACAAAGCCTAGCACCTTTTGCATCAAAATAAGTATCCCCTACCATAGCGATTTTACTGTTAAAATCTTTTCCCAATCTATCTACTGCATAAGGGATAATATCCTTTTTATCTTTCCTACTACCATCGGCTAAAGAGCCACATACTGCATCAAAGCATTCTGTTAAACCTAAGTTCTCAACAATTTCTTCTGCAAATTTTTCATACTTAGAGGTGGCAACTGCAACCTTAACACCGGTTGATTTAATTTCCAATAAAGTTTCTTTTATGCCCTTATATGGCTTATTCATCAGCTTACCCTCAGTATCATAATAATGACGATAAACCTCAACTGCATCTTCGGCAGGTTTTCCACTAAGATGACATAAATTTGTGAAAGTATCAAGTAGTGGTGGACCTATATACAACTTATAATTGCTTGTATCAAATGTATCACAACCGATTTGCTCTATAGTTTTTTCAAGACTATAACGAATACCTGTCGCACTTTCAGAAATTGTACCGTCTAAGTCAAACAAAATAATATCATACTTACTCAAACTTTTCATCTGCCTTTTTCTGGAACTTTTCACTTTTTACAGATACTCTGTTGTGAGTACCGTTTGCAATCATACCGGCATTATCATAAGCAGTAACCTCAAACTTAAATGATCTGCCGTCATTGCTGATTAGCTTACTTTCCACTTTAATCTTTGCACCGATTGGTGAAGGACTGATGTGCTGAATTTCTACCATTGTGCCAACAGTAGTTAAACCCTCATCAAGAAAAGTATCGGCAAGTTTTGTTGATGCCTCCTCCATAAGTGCAACAACAATTGGTGTAGCTAATACTCTTAGGCTACCTGAACCAACATTTACTGCCAACATATCCTCTGTTACAACTTTTTCTATTACAAAATTATCCATAATTAAACCTCCAATTAATGATTATCATTGTATAATTAGAATTTCTATGGTATAATAATACATCATCTGATAAATTAATTCAATACAATATAAAAGGAGAAAAACAATGAAATTAGGAATTGTAGGCTTACCTAATGTAGGTAAAAGTACACTTTTCAATGCTATCACTAACGCAGGAGCACAGAGCGCAAACTATCCGTTCTGTACTATTGAACCAAATGTTGGTGTTGTAGCAGTACCTGATAAGCGTATTGACAAACTGGCAGAAATGTATAATCCGGATAAAATCACACCGGCAACAATTGAATTTGTTGATATTGCCGGTCTTGTAAAAGGTGCATCAAAGGGTGAAGGTCTTGGCAACAAGTTCCTTTCCAATATTCGTGAATGTGACGCTATTGTTCATGTTGTAAGATGCTTTGAAAATGATGACATTATCCATGTTGAGGGTTCTGTTGACCCTGCAAGAGATATTGAAACAATTGACATTGAGCTTATCCTTTCTGATGTAGAAATGGTAACAAGAAAGATTGATAGACTTAAAAAGGCACTTAAAGGTGACAAGAGCCTACAACCACAGATTGACTTCTTTGAGGAAGTTCTTGACACACTAAACAAAGGTAAAAGTGCAAGAACTGTTGAAACAACAGAAGAACAGGAAGAATGGCTAAAGGAAGTTGCTTTACTTACAACAAAGCCAATTATCTATGCTGCAAATATGAGTGAAGATGACTTTACCAACGGTATTCAGGACAACAAAATGCTACAGACAGTTAGAGATATTGCAAGTGAAGAACACGCAGCAGTACTACCAATCTGTGCACAGATTGAAATGGATATTGTTGATATGGACAAGGAAGAAAAGGAACTGTTCCTTTCTGATCTAGGTCTTGAAGAAAGTGGTCTTGACAGACTTATCAAGGAATGTTACTCACTACTAGGACTAATCTCTTACCTAACTGCCGGTAAACCTGAAGTTAGAGCTTGGACAATCACTAAGGGTACAAAAGCTCCTCAAGCTGCCGGTAAAATCCACACAGACTTTGAAAGAGGTTTCATCAGAGCAGAAGTTGTTTCTTATGATGACCTTATCGAAAATGGTGGTATGACTGCTTGTAAAGAAAAAGGTCTTGTTCGTTCAGAAGGTAAGGACTATGTTATGAAAGACGGCGATGTAGTTCTATTTAGATTTAATGTTTAAATTTTTAATTTTTTAATTTTCTGTTTTAATTCCAATTTATTGCATTAAACTAAAAATTACATTTTATTAAACTTAAACTAGAATTTAATACTCAACATAAAAGGCTGAAACTTATTAAAGTTTCAGCCTTTCTTTTTATCTAAATATTATTTTATTTGAAAGTTTTCAGAAATGTGAACTTAATCTTCCATTAAGATAGTTTTTTCAGGCTCAATGCCTTCTTCTTCACAATATGAAAGGTAGTCATCAACTGCATTATGAAATTCAGTTTCAATATCAGTTGCACTTTCACTTTCAAAGCTAATCAATGAATGTATACCCATTATTTTCCCATAAATCACTTTATCTTCAGCACTATATTCAATCTTTCCATAGTAGCCTTTATAGTAAAGAATATTACTAACCATCAACATCACCTTTCCCTATTAATCATTTGTATCTATATCAAAGGTAACATCAAGTAGGTATTTTGACTTACCTTTATTAATTGAATGTAAGATATAATCTTTTATTTGATTGCCTTGACTCATCATATCTTCCGGTAAAACTAAATCAAATACAAGAAGTGTACCACTACTGCAATTTGCAATTCTAAAATCATGGATTGAAAGCCTACTGTCCTTTGACTTTAAGCACTCCATAATTTTCAGTTGCAACTTTTCAGCTTTTAAATCATCGGTAACAATAGGGTCATAGTGTACAACCATATGAATACCAAATTTCTTCAGGCATTGTCTTTCTATTCTGTCTATTGTATCGTGGCAATTCATAGGGTCTTCATCCTTATCCACTTCAACATGTATAGTTGCATATCTTTTTGCAGGACCATAATCGTGAATCATTAAGTCGTGACAACCTAACACCTTGTCATATGAATTAACGAAATCAATAATTTCTTTCCTAAATTCAGGAGTAGCCTCTTCACCTAGTAGTGGTGAGATTGTTTGTCTAATAAGTCCTATTCCATTATACAAAATAAACAGTGACACCAAAGCACCCATAATTCCATCTATCTGCCACTTTGTCAGTAATTCCACAACCATTGCAATAAGTACACAAGTAGTTGTTAACACATCATTTCTACTGTCGGCACTTGTTGCAAGTAATGTTGTGGAATGGATTTGTTTACCCTTTTTCTTATAAAATAATGTCATCCACAGTTTCACAAGAATTGAAACTACAAGCACTAGAATTGTAACAAGAGAAAATTTTACAGGAGTTGGTGAAATTATTTTTTCTACAGAACTTTTTGCAAGTTCAAAGCCAATAACAAAAATCATTACTGCTACAGTTAAACTTGCTAAATATTCAAACCTTGCATGACCAAATGGGTGTTTCTTATCAGCCGGTTTTTCTGCTAACTTAAAGCCCAGTAAAGTGACAATTGAACTTGCTGCATCAGAAAGGTTGTTGACACTATCTGCAATAATTGACATTGAAGAAACAAGTGTACCTACAACAAACTTACCACCGGCTAAAGCAAAGTTACAGATTATTCCCACTATACCGGCTAACTTGCCTACCTTTGCTCTGTTTCTTTCCTCAGTACTTTCCATAAAATCATCTCATTTCAATATATAATAAAAAAGTGGGGCAGTAAAAACTGTCCCACAGAAAATTCTGTTGCCCTTTGGCCCGGTTGTATAAACAACTTGCTAGTTTATAATACATTATATGCTTAAATAGTAAAGTGATTATAACATTAATTATATAAAATTTCAAGGAAAAAGACCGATAAAAATCGGTCTTTTCTTCAAAGGGATTGATGAATATTTTACTACCAAGGTAGAATAACGATTATTTCATATAGCCTGATTTTCTAAGTGCTATTTTTAGTAAAGGGCCAACCACACCGGCAATAACACACTTGATTGCGTCAAATGGTAGGAATGGAATTACACAAGCTGCCAAAGAAGCATTTAAGTCATACTTTGTAATAGCCATAAACTGAATTGTACCACAAGCGTAACAAATTACAACACCAACTGCACAAGCTAAAATACTAACAATAATTTCAAGTGCTTTATTCTTGGTTGGAATTTTACAAATCAAACCAACAACAACTACAACAATTAGGTAAGACCAAACATAACCACCGGTAATATTAGCATATGTAGATAGGCCTGTCTGTCCACCACTAAACAGTGGTAAGAATAAACCTAATAGTAAGTAAACAACAACAGAGATTAGACCTTTTACAGGACCAAGTACTACTGCTGTAAATACTACTGCCAAAATACCAAGTGAAACCGGCACCATACCAATTGGAATAGTGATGATTGAAAAGATACAACAGATAGCAGCAAATAATGCACACACTACCATATCAAATATTTTATTGTTCTTCATAAAAAATACCCCCTGTGTATATCACAAGGAGTATTATAACTCATAATTATAATATTGTCAACCTTAATATTGATTATTGTTAACAATTGTTAACCTATGGGTAATTGTCAACCTAATTATAGAATTGTTCCACCACCAAGAACAACATCACCATCATAAAGTACAACTGCCTGTCCTTTGCAAATTGCTCTTTGGCTTTCATCAAAGGTAACCTTAACTTTACCGTCTTCCATTACCTTTGCAGTAACAGGTTGTTCCTTTTGGTTGTAACGGATTCTAGCCTTACAACGGATTTCTTCCTTTGGTTCTTCAATAGATACCCAGTTAAAATCATTAGCATAAAGTTCCTTAGAAAACAGTTCATCATTTAGGCAAAGTACAACTTTGTTATCCTTAAGATTCTTTTCCTTAACATACATAGGGCAAGGCAAAGCAAGGCCTAAGCCTTTTCTTTGACCGATAGTATAACGGATAATACCCTTATGCTTACCTAGTACATTACCACTTGTATCTACAAAGTCGCCCTCAGGATACTTTTTGCCTGTATAGTCCTCAATAAATGCAGCATAGTCACCATTTGGCACAAAGCAAATATCCTGACTATCCTTTTTATCAGCATTGATAAAGCCGTTTTCTTCTGCGATTTTACGAGTTTCACTTTTTTCCATTTCACCTAATGGGAACTGAACATGAGCAAGTTGTTCTTGAGTCATATTGTAAAGAACATAACTTTGGTCCTTAGAAAGGTCAACTGCTTTCTTTAGGATATATCTGTCACCTTTCTTCTCAATTCTTGCATAGTGACCTGTAACAACATAGTCATACTGTAACTCTTTCATACGGTGCATTAGCTTATCAAACTTTAGGTATCTGTTACAACGGATACAAGGGTTTGGAGTACCACCGTTTTCATAAGTATGAATAAAATCATCTATTATTTTTTCTTTAAAATCAGCCTTGAAGTTGAAAACATAATAAAGTGCACCTAGCTTATAGCAAACACTTCTTGCATCTTCAATATCAGAAAGTGAACAACAAGTTCTCTCTGTATCAATGCCGATGTCATCGTTATCATAAAGTTTCATTGTAACACCAATGATATGATAACCTTTTTCTTTCATAATAAAAGCTGCGACGCTGGAATCAACGCCGCCACTCATTGCAATTATAGCCTTTTTCATTAGCCTAACCTTATCATTTCATCAATACATTTTTTAGCCTGTAAACGCTTTTCTTCGTCCATTGTGATTTCATCACCAAATGTACCCTTTAAGCAACCATAAACATCCATTAGCGTAGTTGCTTTCATATTAGGACAGATTAAGTCTTTTGACATTGGGTAGAACTGCTTATCAGGACAAGCATACTGTAACTCTTCAGCAATAGAAATTTCTGTACCAATAATAAATTCCTTGTCCTCACTCTGCTTAACAAAATTAACAATACCGGAAGTTGAACCAACATAATCAGCATGTTGTACAACATCAGGCTGACATTCAGGATGAACAAGCACCTTTGCATTTGGGTGTTTCTCCATAGCCTCAAGTAGCTTACTTTCAGAAATCTTTGCGTGAGTTGGGCAACCACCATGAAGAAGTTTAAATTCCTTTTCAGGTACTTGCTTTGCAACATAAGAACCTAGATTACAGTCAGGAATAAACAAAATCTTGTCAGCATCTAACTTCTTACAAATCTCGACAGCTGAAGATGATGTAACACATACATCACATATAGTTTTTAAACTTGCAGTGGTATTTATGTATGCAACAACTGCATAGTCAGGATACTGTTCCTTTACAAGAGAAATAGTTTCCTTATCCATCTGTTCTGCCATTGGACAACCGGCATCAGGGTTGCTTAGGATAACTTTCTTTTCAGGAGCAAGAATCTTTACTGTTTCTGCCATAAAGCGAACACCACACATAATAACTGTTTTCTGTGGTACTTTAGCTGATTTTACTGCAAGTGCATAACTGTCACCTGTAAAATCGGCAATTTCCTTAATCTCCTGAGCCATATATGAGTGTGCAAGAATACACACATCATTTTCTTCTTTTAATTTTAAAATCTGCTTTTGAATGTCTTTAATCATAAATTCAAATCCTATCATTTTGGTGTGGATAGATTATATCAAATCCACACCATAAAGTCAAATTTAGTTGATTATTCAGGTTGTTTGTCAGCCATTAGTCTAACCATAACAGCCTTTTGAGCATGAAGTCTGTTTTCTGCTTCTTCAAAGATTTCATCAGCATGAGCTTCAAAAACATCGGCAGTAATTTCTTCACCTCTATGAGCAGGTAGGCAGTGTAGAACCATACAATCCTTGTTTGTCTTTTCCATTAGTTCAGCATTAATCTGAATACCGGCAAATGCCTTTTCACGAATGGCCTTTTCTTCTTCCTGACCCATTGATGCCCATACATCAGTATATACAACATCAGCATTTTCAGCAGCCTTTAGAGGGTCTGTTGTCATTTCAAACATACCAGGGTAATTGTCTGCAAAGTCAAGAATGTTCTTTGGAGGTTCATAACCCTTAGGACAAGCAATAGCAACGCTCATACCACACTTTAAGCAACCAACAATAAGTGAGTTAGCCATATTGTTACCGTCACCGATAAATGCTAACTTAAGACCCTTTAGCTTACCCTTAAATTCACGAATTGTCATAAGGTCAGCCAGTACCTGACATGGGTGGCAATAGTCTGTTAGACCGTTGATAACAGGGATTGAACCGTATTCAGCAAGTGCATCAACTTCTGCCTGAGCAAATGTACGAATCATAATACCGTCTAACATTCTTGAAAGAACTCTTGCAGTATCTTCTACAGGTTCACCTCTGCCAATCTGTAAATCATTTGATGACAAGAATAGTGGGTGGCCACCTAGCTGATACATACCTGTTTCAAAAGAAACTCTTGTTCTTGTTGATGACTTTTCAAAAATCATACCCAGTGTTTTACCCTTTAGGTGATGATGTTCAATACCATGCTTTAGTTCATACTTTAGCTGATCAGCAAGGTTAAGAATATCCTTAATTTCTTCTGTTGATAGACTTTCAAGTGTTAATAAATGCTTCATCCTTTATTCCTCCATTACCTTCTTTAGTATAGCAAGTGCTTCATCAATTTCTTTATACTTAATATTTAGTGGTGGCAACATTCTTAGTAATGTTTTTGCAGTGATTACAAGAAGACCGTTTTCTGTACATTTCTTTGCAATATCACCTGCATTACCCTCAACTTCAATACCAATCATTAAGCCTTGTTGACGAACTGACTTAACACCTTTGATTTTTTCTAGTTTTTCTTTAAAGTAAGTACCCTTCTTATTTACTTCTTCAATAAATTCAGGAGTGTTTACTGTATCAATAATATAGTTAGCACCGGCACAAACAACAGGGTTACTGCCAAATGTTGTACCGTGAGTTGATGGACCCATAACATCCTTTAGCTTGTCGTTAACCATACAAATGCCAATAGGAAGTCCACCACCAAGACCTTTTGCAGAAGTTACAACATCAGGTTTAATGCCACTGTGCATATAACCATAAAGTTTACCTGTACGGCAAACACCTGTCTGTACTTCATCAACAATAAGCAAAATGTCCTTTTCATCACAAATCTTTCTTACCTGTTGTAAATATTCAGAGTCAAGGATATTTACGCCACCCTCACCCTGAACTGTTTCTAGCATAACAGCACAAGTTTTGTCTGTGATAGTGTTCTTTAGGCTTTCAATATCATTAGCAATAGCATTATCAAAGCCATCTACAAATGGGAAGAAGTAGTTATGGAAAACATCCTGACCTGTTGCAGACAATGTTGCAATAGTTCTGCCATGGAAACTGTTTACCAAAGTAATAATATGGTCCCTACCTCTACCGTACTTATCAAATGAATATTTTCTTGCAACCTTAATTGCACATTCATTTGCTTCAGCACCACTGTTGCCGAAGAATACCTTTGAAAGACCTGTTGCCTTAGTTAGCTTTTCAGCAAGAACACCGGCAACCTTATTGTAGTAATAGTTACTAATGTGCTGAATTGTACCGGCTTTTTTACTAACTGCCTTTACCCAACCGTCATCACAGTAACCAAGACAGTTAACACCGATACCGGAAGAAACATCAATATATTTCTTACCATTATCGTCATAAGCATATACACCTTTACCTTTAGTTAGGCAAACATCATATCTGCCGTATGTATGCATAATATTTTCATTATCTAATTCTTTAATCTTTTTATTATCCATTGTAATCAATCCTATCAATCAAATGAGAATACATCAATGTCATCCCTCTTTGTAAAGCCCATTGCTTTCCAAAAAGGCTGACCTAGCTGATTGTTTTTGTAACAGAAAATGTGAGTTTTCTTAATGCCGGCTTGTTTTATTCTTTTGTCAGCCTCAGTAGCAAGACTTCTGCCAACACCCATTCTACGGTAATCAGGGCTAACTGCCATATGATGAATAAAACCTCTTCTGCCGTCATGACCTGCAAGTACAGTAGCAATAATCTTACCGTCAACTATGCCAACAAGCGACATACCCTTGTTGTGTTCAAGGTACTTTGCAATATTTTCTCTACTATCGGCATCAGACAAGGCTCTCTTTGTTGTTACTTGCCAAAGAGCAAAAATCTCATCATAGTCTTCAATTGTCATTTCTCTAATCTGTAAATTATCCATATATATTTCCTTATTAATAGAACATTGTACCGATACCTTCATCGGAGAACAATTCAATAAGAATAGAATGTTCAATTCTACCGTCAATAATATGCGCTCTTGATACACCTTGACGAACTGCCTCAACACAACAATCAATCTTAGGTATCATACCACCACTGATGATGCCTTCTCTCTTTAGCTGACTGACTTCACTTACATTTACTACAGAGATAAGTGAATCTTCATCATCCTTATCTTGAAGTAGTCCTCTAATATCAGTCATAAGAATAAGTTTCTTAGCACCAATCTTTGATGCAATATGGGCAGCAGCAATATCAGCATTAATGTTATACACATTACCCTTATAGTCACCGGCTACAGTTGCAATAATAGGTACATAGCCATCACTGATAGCATCGTTAATAACTTCACTGTTTACTTCTGTGATTTCGCCAACATAACCTAGGTCATCACCTGTAACCATCTTTTCAGCCATAAGCATATTGCTGTCAAGACCACAAAGACCAATAGCCTTACCACCTGCATGGTTAAGGTGCTGAGTTAAGCTTTTGTTTACCTTACCGGCTAGAACTTGCTGAACAATATCCATTGTTTCTTTATCGGTAACACGCATACCGTTAATGAATTTACTTTCAATGCCAACTCGTTTTAGCATTGAAGAAATTTCAGGACCACCACCATGTACAAGAACAACATTTACACCAACAAGTTGCATTAGTACAATGTCACTCATAACAGCAGCCTTTAAATCTTCGTTAAGCATTGCATTGCCACCGTATTTTACAACAATTGTTTCACCGGCATATTTCTGAATATATGGCATTGCTTGTGTAAGCACTTTTGCTGTTAAACTACTATCCATTTCTCAAACTTCTTTCTCTATCTTATTTTTCTAAAACAATCATCTTCCCATAATAACGGATTGCTTTTTATATATAGCCACATTTTTGTTAAGTCTTTTTTGCTTCTCACAATGTGGTCGTAAAACGACTTTTGCCAAACAGAAAAACCAAATTCTTTAGAAACTGCACCTTTAAATTGCTTAACAACTCTTGTAATACTAGCCTTATCCTCTGTAACATCAAGCATTTTTGAATTGCTATATTTTTGATTAGATTCAACAGTTAAAAGCATATGTATATGATTAGGCATAATAACAAATGAACTAACAGAAACACCTTTATATATTCTTGGAATATTTAAAAGTTTTCTTTCAGCTATCCTACCATATTTACTTAATGGTATTCTATAAGGTCGAATAATGTTCTTCCCTATAAACTTACTATAAATATCTTTTGGTTTCCAAAAATAATTTTTTCTATCCTTAGTACATATTGTAATAAAATATACACCGGCAGTAGAATAATCATAATTTTTTAACCTTATAGATTTTCGTTTTGGAAAGGTCTTGTTTGATTTTACAGTTTCCATTTATGTTTTTGTTTTCTTTTTTCGGGCGAACAATGTTCGCCCCTACATTTGATTTTGAAAGTTTCATATTAATAAAAACATTACATATACCCTTAAATTACTTAGTAACTCTGTTAAACCAACAAACTCTGTTGTAGGGTCCAACATTGTTGGACCGTTGGCTTTAGATTTACTAAAAGGTATTTGCAGATTTTCCTCTACATCATTTTAAAGGTATCTTTCGGGCGAACAATGTTCGTCCCTACAATGTGGGATAGCAGCTGACAAACCGCTCCCGCCCCCAAATTCGCCCCGATCTGCGCCGCGTACAGCACCACGCCAAGCCGTACATTCCCCAGCAGGGCCCCGCCGACGCAGCCAATCACAAACCCGGGCCCGGAGCAGCAGCCCAGCACCTGCAAAAGTGCAGCGTCCCGCCGCGTAATGCGCCCCGCACCGTACAGCTGCCCGGCCAGCCGCGCACACACTGCATATCCGCCAACCCAGGACAGCAACAGCGCCCGCGCGGTCTCGGCGGATTCCAGCCCCAAGACCCGCTGCATGGGCCGCAGCAGGGCGGCGGGCGGCGGGGCAGCGGTCAGCAGCTCGCACACGACAAAAAACGGAAACAGCGCGGGTAAAACGCTTTGCAGGCAGAGCGCCGTGCCCCCGGCAAAGCCCCGGGTCGCGGCCTCCGGCACGGCCAGCACAAGCACCCCAAACGCCAGCGCTGCCGCTGCTGCAAGCCCCTGCCGATTTTTGCCGTTGTTCATATTGCGCACCTCACTGCGTATACTGGACTGACAAGTCTTGTGCGGGGAGGGAACAGCCATGAAACCGAAAAAGCCGCGTCCCCGCAAGCCGCGGGAGCGCCCTGACCTGCGCCGTCTGGCGGCTCCGCCGCCCGCGGACTTCTACCGTCTGCCGGAGCTGGAGCTGCGCGGCGGCAATCTGCTGACCGATGGCTGCCGCAGGGTGCTGGACTTCACGCCGCAGCGCATCTGTCTGGACATGGGGGACACCCTGGTAACATTGTATGGCGCGGACCTGCGGATAGAATCCTTCGCGGGCAAAAGATTGATCGCGGCGGGGCGGTTCGCGCGCATTGAGCTGCGCAGCAAGTGGGAGGTGCCGCAGGAATGAGGCTGCAATTCTGGGCGGCGGATACCCTCCGCTTTTCGGTCACAGGGCCGGAGCCGCACCGTTTTTTGAACCGTGCCGCCGCGGCGGGCGTGCGGCTGCGGCGCGTCCGCTGGCAGCGGGACGGCTATGCGGCTACGGTCAGCGGTGCAGACCGCCGCCGGTTGGAGAGAATCGCGCGGGACGGCGGCTGGACGCTTGCCGTGACCACCCGCCGCGGCCCGGGAAAGCACACGGAGCGCCTGCTGCAGACCCGCCCCGGGCTGGCCGCGGGGGCCGTGCTGTTTTTGCTGCTGGTGCGGGCGCTGGGCGGCCTTGTCTGGTGCATCGACTTTGGCGCGATGGACCCCGGTCTGCAGCCCGCCATGCGCTGCCTTTTGGCGGACTGCGGCATTCATGAGGGCGTGCTCCTGACAAAGCCGCTGCTGCAGACCGCGCAGGCACAGGCTTTGCGCCGCAGTGAGGTGTTCGGCTGGGTCAGCCTGAACTTTACGGGCGGCTGCCTTGCCATCGAGAGCACGCCCTCCCAGATCCAGACCGTGCGGGAGCCGCCGCCCCGGCAGGGCCTGTACGCCAGTGCGGACGGGGAAATACTCGCCGTTGAGATCGAGAGCGGCTTTGCAGCGGTGACGGTGGGGCAGACCGTCGCCCGGGGCCAGCTGCTGGCTGCTGCTGAGCGGCGGGACCGCAAGGGCAACGCTGTGCCGCAGGGCGCCGGCGGGCGCGTTATAGCGCGGGTACAAAAGCATTACACAGCCCGCCAGTCCCTGACGGCAGAGGCTTCCGTCTACACGGGCCGCAGCAGCGTGCAGACAACGCTGTACCTGCCGTGGCGCAGCTATACAGACGAGCCGGAGGACCCGCTGACCGGCATCACGCAGACCGACTGGCTGCCCGTGCAGCTGGGCCGCCTGGCACTGCCCGCCAGCCTTTGCCGCGTGACGACCTGGGAGCAGCTGCCGGACACGGTGCAGTATTCCGAGGCTGCCGCCGCCGCACTGGCCCTGCGCGCCTGCCGCGCCGCGCTGCTGGCCGAGTTCCCGGATGCGGTCATCGAGGCAGAGCAGCGCGAAATTTCCGCGCAGGAAGGCACAGAAACGGCGGCTGTGACCTATATTTTCACCGCCAACATCGCCGCACCGCCGTGATTCGACATATTTTGCTTAGTATGACGAAATGGCTGATAAAATTTTGTGCAATATTCATAGTTTCTTTTGCAAAAAACTGTGATATAATCTAAATGTATAGCTATTTGCTACACCATGGAACCGGGAGGATGAAAATTTGGCAGAACAATCTTTGGAACTGGACAGCATTGAACTGGCAGCAGCCATCTTTGGCAGCGGCGACCAGAACATCCACCTGCTGGAAAAGGAATTCCGCGTCACGGCGGTCTGCCGCGGCTCGGTGCTGCGCTTTACCGGTGAGCAGAAGGATGTGGACGCCGCCGCCCGCGCCGTGGACGGCATGGTCACCCTGATGGAAAACCACACCCCGCTTGAGGAGCAGACCGTGCGCTACTGCATCAGCCTGGCCCACGGGGGCGAGGAAAAGCGCCTGCGGGAGCTGACCGACGATTTCGTCGCAGTCACGGCCAAGGGTCGTCCCATCCACCCCAAGACGCTGGGCCAGAAGGAATATCTCGCCGCCATCCGCAAAAATGCCATCACGTTCGGCGTCGGGCCTGCAGGCACCGGCAAGACGTATCTGGCTGTGGCAATGGCGGTCAAGGCGTTTAAGTCCAAGGATGTCAGCCGCATCATCCTGACCCGACCCGCCGTCGAGGCGGGGGAGATGACGATGGGCGAGCTCGCCGAGAAGATCATTCCCGAGGATTGCGACCTGACGCCGCTCACCCATCCCTCCGAGCTGGCGCTCATGCGCAAGATGGCCGACTTCGGCAACCTCATCGCCCTGGCGGCCCGCGACCGCGCGGCGTTCCGCCTGACCCACTACGCGGAGGACCTGGCGTCGCTGTTCCACCAGTTCTACACCAACTGCCACGTGCTCACCGACGACGCCGACGTGCAGACGGCGCGTTTGGCCCTGTGCGACGCCACCCGCATCGTGCTGGCCTTGACGCTGAACCTGCTGGGCGTGTCGGCTCCGGTGAAGATGTAGCCA
>ERZ772991.1968-NODE-1968-length-15812-cov-5.974868_pt1 | contig 15812 bp, 20 predicted proteins | sample MGYA00511128_ERZ772991 | MGnify/ENA primary metagenome ERZ772991 (study PRJEB29015, sample SAMEA2737655) | human gut metagenome | biome: human gut; feature: human-associated habitat; material: faeces | place: China | collected 2012 ... | reverse complement strand
TTAAATGCGAAGCCACGGCAAATTCCGTTACTGGGCACGTATGCGTGAACAGTAATAAAATATCAGAAATCCGTAAGAAAAAAGCACTTTTACTTTTGAATGAAATAGGGTAGACTGTTAGAACAGAGAAAACCAGATAGAAGAGCTGAATACAGAGTATAAAGAAAAATATTTTACTGGTTTTAGAAACTAAAAAGTGCCTGGGAAGTTTTGAAAAATTTCAGAGAAGTCCCTGGGAACAGATAGGGAGCAGGCATAAGAACAGTCGGAAGGAGATTCAAATTATGAAAAAAAAATCGTTATATATTGCAGGAATTTGTGCAGCACTGTCGGTAGGTGCGCTTGGGTGCGCTTCCAGTGCAAAAGCGGGCGATGAGGAGACAAAGCCGGTTGTCGAAGATACGGAGGCAGCTGGGGAGGCCACTGCAGCGGAAACTATTTGTGTTTATGGTCCAGTTTCGGAGGTTACCAGCGATTCCGTCACGATCGACAATCAGTCGGGAATCAGCAGTGCCGGCGAGATGGTGATCACATTTTCACCGGAAACGCCGATTTTTGACGCAGAGACAGGCAATCCGGTCGATATGACCGAGGCGGAGACGGGAACCGTTGTATATGCCTACATCGGGGATGCGATGGCGATGAGCGAGCCGCCAATCACGAACGGACAGCTCTTCTTCGTCCATGTAACCGATGTGAGCGCCGTGCCGGTTTACACGGAGATCGAGTCGGTGAAAAAGAGTGCCGAGAATGATGATACCGTCTGTGTGAAAGCAAAGGATGGCGTGACCTATACGGTCAGCGCTGAGACACGTATTCTGCCGTATTTAACCCGGAACATAGTGACCGCAGACGATCTGGAAGCGGGAAAGAAATGCGCGATCTGGGCGGACGCGGAAGGAAAGGTATCGAGACTGGTGCTGTTTCAGCAATAAGGGTGGATGTGCATAAAGCGATAAAATTATAAATATGTCATGTAGATCGGACGGTTTGAACAGCGAAAAACCGTCCGATTTTTTGTGTAATGGAGCTGTCGCACTAAAATAGTGCGGCAGCACTTTTTTGAGATTTAAAACAGTACGTATAATGTATAGTAGATGCTCCAACTCTGATGACGTGAAAATTGCACTTATCTTCGGTTTTTCTGATGATGAACGATAGATCCTGAATCAGATCCTGATAAGTATGATTAGATATTCCTTGCATATAGTAGGCACCACCATTGCAACTATAACAAATAATGTTATAATAAAATAAGGAATATGAGTATTATATGTGGGAGGACAGGTATGGACAAAATTTTTGAAGTAAAAAGTACAACCGGACAAATTATGAATGTCTATGAAGACATCGAAACATATACAGATTTTTTTAATTATGTGGCGTGGTTATCGTTACAGTACGGCTATAGTGGCAGGTACGCACTGCGCTTTTCTGACTATGCGGGGATATAACGAATATGAAATATATACAGTTTTACCCGGAATGTGTTATAATTACTGCAGTCGTATTGTATATTAAACATTTACTCTATCCTTATGATTTTCGTGAAAAATTTCCTTATGACGATCCGCCGCCGAAGTTTTTTGGTTCTTTCTCATTGGGGGAATTAGTACAATATATAATCCAAGTATTAACGTTACCTATTATAGGATTTGCTATGATTCCTTTGCAATTTTTAGGGAAGGTAGCGGATGTAATACTTATAATTTTATTAGTTATGTGGTGGTTTATACCAACAGGACTTGCTAGAAAAATAGATGGCTGGTAATAGAAAAGCGTCCCTGTATAAAAGCAGAGGACGCTTTTCTATTGCAGTAAGATATGTTTTAGAAAGAGCGAAAGGCATTTGTGAAGATAAAATAAATTCTTTTCATCAGATGAGAAGGGTGCAATCGAGTAGGAGGCGGTGACTAACCGCCTCCTACTCGATTAGTGTTTCTAAGCGTCTGATTGCCCGTACATCCCCAATAGATATAGCTCCATTTGAAAAATGCTGTGCATTGCTATTGATAATATGAATTAAAACAATATATTGATAATAAAATCATTAGAATTGCAACATATTAAATGTAAATTGATAATTTTATAACCAACGCCATCTTCAAATTCATACTAAAATAATTGAAACGGGAGGTGGGAAAATGGCCAATGCGCAGCAAGAGGATTTTGTTCGTAGACGGATTACGGAATTGAGACTAAGCAAAAACATTTCTGAGCACAAAATGAGTCTGGATTTGGATAAAAGTGGATCATATATACGTGGCATAACTAGCGGAGCGGCCTTACCGTCTCTGAAAGAACTGTTTAAAATAATTGCCTATTTAGATATGACGCCGGCAGAGTTTTTCGCACCACTGGATGATGAAGATACCACATACAGAAAAGTGTGTGAAAAATTACGGACTATGAATGAATCGGATATTGAAAAGATTAATACTTTTATAGGGTGGATTGAAAAGTAGAAATTGCTTGAAACTTGAGAGGGATGCTTTAGGGGCATCCTCTTTTTTCTTTTGCTAATTGGAAATCGGTAGTATAATGGGGGAAACCGTATTCGGGGTGTTGCAGATTTTCATCAGAAGTCGAAATATTCTGATTATAGCAGGGTAATGCATAATTTAGGAAAACGGGAGGAAAGAGGAATAGGTAAGGTTTTGATCGTGATCGACATGCAGAACGATTTTGTGACAGGAACTCTTGGCAATCAGGAAGCGCAGGCAATTGTTCCAAATGTGCAGGCAAAAGTAAAAGAGTATGCGGACCGCGGGGATTGGATAATTCTTACCAGGGATACCCATGAGGAGAATTATCTGGACACGCCGGAGGGGAAAAAGTTACCAGTGAAGCACTGCATCAATGGAACGGAAGGCTGGCAGATCGTGCCGGAGCTGGAAGTGGAAAACTGCGAATATGTAGACAAACCGACCTTTGGCTGGCTTAACTGGGAGGGCTTTGAATCAAACGATGAGATTGAACTGGTTGGAGTTTGCACGGATATATGCGTGGTCTCCAATGCGTTGATCCTGAAAGCTAAGTATCCGGAGGTGATAATTTCAGTGGATGTAAGCTGCTGCGCCGGAGTTACACCAGAAAAGCAAGCTGCTGCGCTGGAAACGATGAAGAGCTGCCAGATTGATGTGTATAGACAGGAACAGTAAAAGGGAGTACATGGAAATTTATAGTGGTTCTTTGCCAGAAAGTATTCTATAATAATCTTGTATAGGCATTTTGCTCCCCGTCGAAAGGCACAAAAAATTATGTGTATGCAATCATTTAGAAGGCTCTTTCTCAGTACTATATTAAAGGGAAAGAGCCTTTAGTATATCGTGGAGAGATAATATAATAAATGGGCTATCGACTATAAGAATTGATAATGTAAAATGTAGGTTTTGCGCTGGTCATATCGGGCAAAGTATTGTATAATAATTAACAAGTACACAATTCTGACATCATAGAATACGCATAAGTGTGTACTCATTAACCTAAGAAAGCTCTTCCTTTACAGGAGGAGCTTTTTTAGGTCAAAATTTAGACACAGTGCTGAGAAAGCGTTTTTGCAATTATTCCTATCTTTTTTCAAATATATCGTCATAGATTTGAATGATGTTCCGCTCAATATTAACGCCATGCAAAAAGCTGAAAGGAATATGGTGGGATTGGATTGTTTGCATGAATTTATAATAATTGCTGTGGCCAAGTGTATCCGTAAAGAGGATAACCCGTTCTGCCTTTAAAATGGACATATTATCTACGGCGCTTGATACGGATGCGCTGACAAATTTCCAGTTTAGGAACTCCTGTCGAAGCTTTTTAACCCAGTTTTCATTACCACCCACAATCGTGATCCGTTTCGCTGCAATTGCTTTTTTCATTTCTGAAATCGGAATATTTACAGTAGGAGAAGCGTCCTCAGTGCTGTTGTAAACAAATTCCCGCAGAGCCGTGAGTGATTTTGAGATGGCATTTGCAGGATGGACACATTGCAATTCCAGGCTCTCATAACGAAAAGCATATTCAGGAAAATTTTGATATTATTGATTTTGAACTTACACTGGATGAAATGGAACAAATTGCTTCTTTGGATAAAAATGAGCGCCTGGGCGATTGGTAAAGGAGACACTATGAAACGATTTTTGATATTTATTCTATCGAGTATTATGGTATTGGCACTCACAGCTTGCGGAAATAGTTCTTCGGCAGAAATTGTTTCAGAAGGTGAAACAAGGACATCTAATAATAAGGATATACAAACGGAACCAGCAGTTCCGGCAAACAGTACGCAGCAGAACACTTTACAAGCGGATGACACCGCACAATCTGAAAAAATAGAAGGAGGCAGCAATATGTTAGTAGCTTATTTTTCTCTTGACGGTGAGCAGTACGGTGTTGGTGTAGTAGAGGAAGGAAACACCAGCATTATCGCTCGCATGATTACGGAGTAAACAGGAGCCGATTTATTTGAAATCAAACCGGAAACACCATATCCGACCACCTATCAGGGGCTTCTGGATGTATCCCGACAGGAAATGGCAGACAATTCCCGCCCGAAAATTGCCGACACGGTGGACAATATGGATAATTATGACACGCTTTTTATCGGCTATCCCAACTGGTGGGGCGATATGCCAATGATCATTTACAATTTTTTGGAGAGATATAATCTGTCGGGCAAGACCATTGTTCCGTTTTGCACCCACGGCGGCAGTGGGCTTTCCAATACGGAATCTACGATTGCCGATATTACAGAAGGCAAAATGAAAGACGGTTTCGCAATTCCCGGCACGACTGCCCAGAATGACCGTGATACAGCCAGAAACAATGTGACGGACTGGCTCAGAGAGGATGGATTTATTGAATAAAAAGTTGAGAATTGCCGTAGACAGTGGAATGGTTCTGCTTTTGCCTTTGCTGAAGGCATATTCTCTGGTGGGAGAAACCGCCCATGAATATCTCGGCATTGGAATGTCTCTACTTTTCGTTGCCCATCATATTTTGAATGTTGCATGGTGGAAACATCTGCTGCGTGGAAAGTACACACCACTCCGTATTTTAGGAACAGCGATAGACTTGGCACTGGTAGTTATTATGCTGGCTTTGCCAATCAGCGGCATGATTCTATCCCGTTATGTATTTCGTTTTCTGCATCTTGGTGGAGCAGCCACAGCAAGGACAGTGCATCTACTGGCTTCCTATTGGGGATTGGTGCTAATGAGCTTCCACGCCGGTATGCACGGCAATAGGATAATGGAAGTATTCCGAAAAATCACTACTACACAGCAAACCTCTAAAATCAGGACTTGGAGTTTGCGAATGATAATAGTGTTGTTAGCAATCTGCGGTCTTTATACTTTTATAAAAAACAAAATCGGATTATATCTATTTTTGAGGACACAATTTGTATTCGTTGATTTTTCGCAACTGGTAGTGTGGTCACTTATAGATTATCTGTTTGTGAGCATTTTATTTATAGTCCTGGGATATGTTTGTACTTACCTTATACGTCTTAAGCATATCCATAAATATAACCAATGACAATTGTCGGTGGCTCAGACTGTAGACAAAGTGGTGCCTGACCTAACAGTCAAACACCACTTTGTCTACAGTCTGAGAGCTGTCGAGAAAACAGCTCTTTTATTAATGCTATTTTTTTATAAATCGATCATACAAGTACAGCGCCACAATGATTGCCGGAGCATAGACAAAAATATTTACAATAGCCTGAATGAGAATACCACCGAGATAAGTTGATATAAAACCAAATGCCATTTTTCGTTTGCACCGTCCTTCCCTGTTTGGTAAAAAAGAGAATATCTAATGTATCTTTAATGATATAGAATCCTTTATGCATTGTCAATCTGCTTTCATCAATCTTATATTATTCAATCAAAATATGTAAGAAAATGGTAAGCCCATTGTTCTTGTCAGACAGGAATATTCCTATCTATAATAATGGCAGAAAGAGTATTGCTGGCTATATCTGTAATTGTTCATGGAAAGAGAAGTGGGGAAATTTATGAGAAAATGGATTTGCATCTTGTTGGCAGCAGGAATTGCAGCTGGCCTTATGAGTGGCTGCAGCAGAAATGTGGGAACGCAGGAATCGGCAGTGTGGCAGGTACTTGAAACCGAAATTCTGGCAGAGAAAGCAGATGCATCAGGAGAGGTGGATTTCACGCATGATTATTCGGAAGAGATCAAAGCGGATATTGAAGATGTGGTATCGAAGTCGGAATCTCTGCAGAAAGAGCTGGAACAGATCAATACGATCATTCAGAAGTTTACTCCATTGGCAGAGAAAGCAGAAACGCAGGGAGAAATGAATGCATCTTCCAGATGGTTTTATGTGATCTGGGATACGGAGCTCAATAATCTCTGGAGCAGATTTATGAATTTGGCTGACCAGAAGACAAAGGAGAGCGTTCTTGCAGAACAGAGAAACTGGGTAGCCATGAAGGAAGAAGCAACATTGCTGAGTATCGGAAGCAGCGAAGAAAATGGCAGCATTTATCCTCTCCTTCAGAATTCTTTTCTGGAAGAAATTACGAAAAACAGAGCATGTATTCTTGCCAGTAAGCTGGCTGGGATAAAAGAAGAAGATTTCATGCTGCCGGACAGATCAAACAAATACGGCCTGTTTGTTGATAATCAGGGGACAGGAAATGTATATAGCGCATTGGTAACCAGGGAGGGATTGAACGGAGAGAATGAAGCGGTCATTTCGGTATACCGGATAGGAGAAACAAGAGGAACCTTTACGGATCATGGAAATGGAGAACTGGCCTTCGCATCGGATGATGGAAATGTACGGGGAATCATTCATATTGACGGGTGGAAGGGGGCAAGTTTTCATGTTACGGAAGTGACTGGTAACTCTGCTTTCACCGTTGGGGAAGAACTGGAATTTCCGTTCGCATTCTGATGAGGATGAAGTACATAGATAAATTCCTGCATGGAGCATTTCGGCATAGCTGTCCCGGAAAGGAGATGACCATATGAAGCAGAAAAAACGGATCTGGTGGACGTTCAATTTATGGGAAGCAGATGCATTTCAGCAATATCTGGAAGAAATGGCGCTGCAGGGCTGGTTCCTGGAAAACGTCGGCGGTTCTGTCATGAAATTTTACAGGGCACAGCCGGAAAAAAGAAGATACGCGGCGCTTCTGGTTCCGGGAAGCTCTTCCCTTACCGGCGCGGACAGCTGGAAGGCAGAACAGTTTCGCAAGGAGTGCCAGAAAGCAGGATGGGATTTTCAATGCAGCGGAACTTACTGGCAGATATTTTATAGCACCGATGAAAGCGTGAAGCTGACCGGAGATATGACGGAAGAGAGGCAGTTCCTGATTCAGAAAGCTCTTTCCTGGAACGGGTCTGCGAAAATTTCCTATCCTGTACTGGTAGTATTAAGTTTGTGGTCGTTATACAGCAATCTGCAGAATCCGGGAAAAATGTTTGCGGATCCCGTGGCGCTTATGCTAAATCCTCTGCTGCTTGGAATCTGCATTTCCTGGACGGTAACCTATGCGCGGCTGTTTCGATGGAACTGTGGGAATACAATGGCTATAAAAGAAGGCAGGCCGTTTCCGAGAATGAATCTGCAGCGGAAGGTAAGCTTTAAAAAGCGTATCATTCTATTAGATGAAATCCTGATTCTGACAGTTCTGGCGCTGGCATTTTCTTCTTCCATGAGAGCCCTGGCCGGAACCATGCTTTCTTCCATTCTCATTGTAGTGATTTCCCTGTTTGTAAGGAACCTGCTCAGAAATAACGGCAACGGAAATGCCCGGGATGACTGGATGTCATATGCGGTTGGCGTTGGTGTGCTTTGCATGATTCTGATTTCCTTGTGTAATGCGGCAGCAACTCACTTTCTGGGAGCAGATGAACCGGATACCGGGAGAAAACATACGGTATTCGCTAGCTATCAGGCAAATGATGTTCAGATGAGCAGTTCTGGAAAGTCAGTAGGCGTTACCGTATATACCAGTCCCATTTCCTGGATCATTGCGAAAACCAGCAAATGCTATCCAAAGGATATGACAAAGTGGTGGGATCAGATGGAACTGGAACTTCCGGCAGAGCTGGGGGAACTTCCCGAGGGGACAGAAGTGTCCTGGTGCCGGTACATGGTCCGCAAAGATGGGGCTGAGCCTGTTTCGGAAGAAAATTTCTATCAGGATGAGCCGACTCTTGATGAAGTGATATTAAAAGACAGAAATCGTCTGGTTGTGCTGGATTATGGCGGTGGTATGAATCTTACCGACATGAAAGAAGCGGTAGACGTTTTTTATCAGGGGCAAACAGAGTAAATGCAAATGGTGCAAAGGAGATTATATTCATGAAAAAAGTATTCGGAATCGGAAGCTGTATGGTCGGAATAGTACTGGTTATTTCTGGTGCTGTGATGAAGCTGAAAGGACAAACAGCGGTTACTGTCATTGGAGGCGCAGACGGTCCTACCGCTGTGTTTGTTGCCGGAAAACTGAATGGTGATTTCTCTATCATACTGATTCTGATCGGAATTGTATTGTTGGCTGTAGCAGCAATTGTTTATTGGAAGAAAAATGGCGGAAATTCATAAGAAAAGCAGCTCGCATGGTATTGGCAGCAGGAACGGTGTGAAAAGGGGGCGATTACATGGAAGAGAGTTTCTGGAAACAGACGTATGAGAAGATTCTGATTGGAATGGGTCTCTTTGGGATTACATTGAAATTTCTCTTTCTCAATCAGATTCTCCCCTTCATTGGCGCCCTTTTGCTGTTTACAGGATTTCGAAAACTGAGATCAGAAAACCGCTGGCTGAAAGCCGGATATGCAGGCGCCGCGCTCGAAGTTGTGATTACCATTGTGACAATTGTGCTTGGAAGTGTGCTCGAACGGGAGAAAATCTATGCTTTGTACGCATGGAAAGGAATTGATTTCTGTGGCGGAATCCTGCCGGTCGTGCTGATGATTTGTCTTTTCCTTGGAATGCGTGAGGAGTTGGAACAGCGTGATGAAAAAATAAAAAGTGAAGTTCTGCTCCATATCATCATCTGGTATGCGGTGGTGACGGTGCTTGCGATTCAGGAATATGAGGGCTGGATCCTTGGTTTTGTAATCGTTGCTGCATACATTGGAATCCTTGTAGAGTTAAAGAATATAGCAGAAAAACTGGAAGAGGCCGGATATGTACTGGAAGAACATTCGGTGCGGATTTCAGACAGTAGATGTGCAGCAGGAGCAGCAATTCTGACTGCGGCAGGTCTGTTCGTCAGCTATACATGTTTTGGTGCTTATCATATGGAGTGGACAACTGCAAATGAAACCCAGGATCCGGCATGTGAAGAAACCAAAGCACATCTGTTATCCCTTGGTTTTCCGGAAGATATCTTGCATGACTTAAAGAAAGAAGATATTCTGGCGTGCAAAAATGCCAGACAGGTTCTGCTGAATCAAAGCGATGATTCGCTGCGGGGCAGGGATGGGCAGTTGCAGCTTGACGGCTTGGCAGTAGAACTGGAACAGGAAGGCCAGTGGAAGGTGATCCATCATTTCTTATGGAATGGAAATCCGGGCTTTCGCGGGACAGAAGCAGTACAGATCAATCCGGCATATCAGGAAATGAACGGGGGCTGGACCTCCCAGGGTAAACTTACCGGTCAGGTCCTTTACGATAAGGATGGAACTTCTTACACCGCAGATTATAAAATCTTGCAGGACGAAAATTACGATACCGGCATGAATGCTTTCTTTTACGGAAGTCAACAGAATGCCAGCATTTTCGCGGAATTTTCCTTGCCGCGGAGTGGGGAAAACTGTCGCGGATACGTGGCCTATGAAATCAAGGCAAAGGAAAGTGACTGGTGGATTGATTCCTGGCTAAATTATACCCATCAAAAGACCATCTGGCAGTATCCGGTCATCTCAGCAGCCCAGAACAGAAGACAGGGCGGCTGGCTGGACGAGCGTGTGTTCAGTACTGTGCAGGATGCGTTGCAGGTGCTTCCAGAGGGGGAAAATGAAGGCTCTATCGGTTCATAAACTCGAAAAATTGGATGTTATTGGGAGAAATATTATGACTGGGAATATGATAGGGTTTGTTATATGGGCGATGGTTGGCGTTATTATCATTAGTCTTGGAATAAGAGCATATCTTTCAGGAAAAGTGGCTGACTTTTGGGCAAACATAAAATCTATATCTGTAAATGATATAATGGGCTACAATCATGCGGCTGGTAAGCTGTTTGTTATTTATGGAGCAATATTGATTGCATTGGGATTACCGCTGCTTTCAGGACAGAATTCTCCATTTATTTTACTGTCAGTATTGGGAGTAATGATAGAAACAATAGTAATCATGGTGGTTTACAGTTTGTGTATTGAAAGAAAGTATAGAGAACAATAGTTTTTGCTCGTTCAATTTTATTCTGTATAATCTGTTGTTATTTAAAAATAAAAATGCTAAAATAAAAGTAGTTAAGATATTATCTAAAATAGTATAAATTAAGCTATTTTGGATAATATATTATTTGTAAATAAAGGCGGTGAAAACGAATGGAACAACTGATATGGGAAACAGCGGAAGAATTGGATCAGAAGCTGGCACAAAGGGTAAGAAACATCCGAAAACGGCGTTCCATTTCCCAGGAAAAATTATCCTCTATGAGTGGTGTAAGCTATGGCTCTATCAAAAGATTTGAAGCTACCGGACAGATCTCCCTGATCTCACTGACCAAGATTGCTATGGCCTTGGATATTGCAGATGAGCTTAGGAGTATTTTTACACAGGTGCCATATAAGAATATTCAGGAGGTTATTAATGAAACCAAATAATGCATTGCAGGTTCTCTACGATGAAAGGCTCGTTGGAACGCTGGCGATGACTGCAGACCATAAAGCGGCATTTCAATATAGCGAAGAATGGCTTGAACATGGATTCCCGATCAGTCCATTTTCTCTTCCACTGAAAAGGCAGGTTTTTGTTCCAAACAAAGACTATTTTGATGGACTTTTTGGAGTATTTGCGGACAGTTTACCAGACAACTGGGGAAGATTATTGTTGAACCGACTACTGCGCGCCCATGGACAAAATCCGGATAAACTTACAGTTTTGGAGCGGCTGGCTATCGTTGGAAAATCAGGAATGGGGGCGCTTACCTATTATCCAGAAAAGGAAATGCAGGAAAAACAGGGCCATAGTAATCTGGATGAACTTGCGGAGCAATGTCAGAAACTGTTGAATACAGAGTATTCTGATAAACTGGATGAGCTATATCGCCTGGGAGGTACCAGCGGTGGAGCCAGACCCAAAATTATGACAACTATTGAGGGGGAAGAGTGGATCATTAAATTTCCGGCCCATGTAGATGGAAGAAATGCTGGAAAGATGGAATATGATTATTCCTGCTGTGCCAGACAATGTGGTATTGCCATGAGTAAGGCCAGATTATTTCCATCAGACAAATGCGAAGGGTATTTTGGAACAAAACGATTTGACAGAATGATGGATAATGGCAGTCAAAAACGAATCCATATGTTAACCGCCGCTGCTCTTTTGGAATTAGATTTCGAACAGCCAAGTCTGGATTACCACAGTTTGATGAAGCTGACGAAAATTTTAACCAGGGATCATCCAGAAGATGTGAACAATATGTTCCGCAGGATGTGCTTTAATGTGTTCGCTCATAACCGAGATGATCATTCTAAAAATTTTACGTATCTATACCATGAGGCAGAGGATTGCTGGCGGTTGAGTCCTGCATACGATCTCACTTACAGCAATACCTATTACGGAGAACATACAACCACAGTGGATGGAAATGGGCGCAATCCAGGAGAAAAGGAGATTCTGGCAGTTGGCATTGCCGCTGGGATGGCGAGAGCGGAATGCAGGAGAATTATGAACCAGATCAAGGATTGTGTGAACCAGATGCTGGGACAGTATCTTTCTTAGAAAAATGGAGTACAATTGCAACTTAAGGAAGTATCACAAATATTTTTCACCCCATATGGCCATTTCATAATAAATCTTGATGAAATTGTAAAATATCTATAATTTGTAAATAATTTTAAAGCTGCATTGCCGCCATCAAATGGCGGCAATTGTATTTTTCTCCTGTTCGGAATCATCGCGCAGATAGCTGGGAGCAGGATGGTGTAGTTTAATGGATTCTGCCACGTCAACGGCCAGACGATTTGGACGTTGTTGTTGCTGATCTCATGAGCTGTCACCGACTTGCTTTTTCGCAAGGAAATCAGTTATTGGTCAGGCTGAGAAGTCAGCAACATTTATTTGTTATTGAGTGCCGGGTTATACCTATTTTTCGTGTGTATGATATACTTGTGGTATAATCCATATACTAAACAAGATAAAGGGTGGTACTATGCAGATTTTTGTTGATGCAGATGCTTGTCCGGTGGTTTCCATTGTGGAAGCAGTTGCGAAAAAATATAGGGTGGCGGTAACGCTGCTATGCGATACAAACCATGTATTGTATTCTGATTATAGTGAGGTAGTGGTTGTTGGAGCCGGCACGGATGCCGTAGATTATAAGCTGATCAGCATTTGTCATAAAGGAGATATCGTGGTATCGCAGGATTATGGAGTAGCGGCTATGGCTCTCGGAAAAGGTGCTTATGCGATTCATCAGTCAGGCAAATGGTATACAAATGAAAATATTGACCAGATGCTGATGGAACGGCACTTGAACAAAAAAGCGCGGCGGAGCAGCCAGAAAAATCATATTAAGGGGCCGAGAAAGCGCACCGATGCAGATGATGAAAGATTTTTTCAGTCTATGGAAAAAATGGTATTAATGGCTATGAAAAACTGTTCGGAAGATACAGAGAGAGGGCAGAAGGCGTGAATGATGAATATTACGGGGGTTTTTGAGAAATATCAGCTTTATTATTATTGGAATCATGGCCTGTGCGATCAGTGTGGAGCACCAATACTGATTTTAAATGGGGCGTTAAGCTATGAGGGCAATGATCAGCAGGAATTACAGGCTTTTTTGGATGAGCATCCAGAGTGCCGGTATTTTTCTAATAAAGATGAACAGAAGATTTTTGAAGAAAACGGTGGCTGCAAAAAGTTGGAAGAAACATATAATTACAAGTCGCCATATTGGGCCATGCAATCTGTAGGAAGCAAATCCCTGCTGGGGCAGTTTTGCTGCAGCGCATGTAGAGAAAAATGGATCAGGGAAAGAGAAGCCGATCATTTAAAAATTTATACATACTTCTGGGAATTGCGAGAGTATGCACTGAAAGTAGCTCCAGAACCATGTGATAATCCATCTGGAATTGTTGTGTTTGATCTGGAGACTACGGGGTTGAACAGTAACGATAATGAAATTATACAGATCAGTGCGGTTGATGGAAACGGGGATTTACTTCTTAATGAGTATGTCCGACCAGGGCTGATCAGGTCATGGCCAGATGCGGAACTGGTGAATGGCATTACACCAGAGCGGGTAAAAAACTGTAAGACCATCAGAGAGCAGATAGGGAAGATAAAAGGCGTTTTTGCATCGGGGAAAACATGGATCGCGTATAATTGTGATTTCGATCTCGGATTTTTATTCTTTGCAGGTATCGAACCAGGTACGAATACCGAATTAGAAGATGTGATGCTCGATTTTGCCGAAATTTGTGGAAACTATGATAAGCGCTACGGAACCCGGCGATGGCAGACGTTAGAAGCGGCCGCCGCACATTTTGGGTATAACTATAAAGCGCATGATTCTTTGGAAGACGCAAGAGCCACACTGTATATTAGGAATAGAATTAAGCGGGAAAAAGAAATATTAGATGAATTGACTGCTCCATATCAGACGGTGAAAGGAGAACAGATTTAGGCAAAATGATACCTTACTTACAGTGTGAAAATGATACCTCATTTATATCGGAAACAACCCCAAATTTTTCTGCTATCCAAGATGGGTGAAAAATTTGGGGTTTGGTCATTCAAAATGTGCAATAAAATCAAGCGGATTACTGGACTTTTAACTAAACACTGCAAGAATTCCCCCATCCTCTTTAGGGGGTGGGATGAATTGCCTGCTTTTGATTTCTGATATTGCAATAACTGGCATGATTCTATATTGCACATAGCTGCGCGGATAAAGAGAACTTACGTTCGATAAAACATGGACATATAGAAAAATATATGGTACAATATAATCAGTCGAGATAATAGGGAAGGCTGATTATTATGAGAAAATTGGATAGCAATGCACACTCGGTATTTTTATTATATTACCATTTGATTCTGGTTATAAAATACCGAAAAAAGGTTTTGAATGATCCGATTTCAAATCGGGCGAGAGAAATATTTGAGCATATTGCTCCGAACTATCACATTACTCTGGAAGAATGGAATCATGATCAGGACCATGTGCATATCATGTTCCGTGCTCATCTCAAATCAGAACTGAGCAAGTTCATCAATGCATATAAAAGCGCAAGCAGCCGCCTGATTAAAAAGGAGTATCCGGAAGTCCGGCAAAAGCTCTGGAAAGAAACATTCTGGAGCCAGAGTTTTTGTCTGCTGAGTGCTGGCGGTGCCCCAATTGAGGTCATCCGTCAGTACATTGAAACACAGGGAGAGGGTAAAAGTGAACACCGTGTACCGTTTTCGGATTTATCCGAATAAAGCACAAAGGGAATTATTTGCAAAAACGTTTGGCTGCGTTCGTCTTGTTTATAACCGGATGCTTGCTGAGAAAAAAGCGCATTATGAGAAAACCGGGAAGAACTTAAGCTTGACACCAGCCAGGTATAAATCGGAGTTTCCATGGTTAAAGGAAGTAGACAGTCTGGCACTGTGTAATGCGCAGCTGCATTTGCAGACTGCATACAAAAATTTCTTTCGTGATGCCTCAGTTGGGTTTCCGAAATTCAAATCAAAAAAGAAATCTGTGAAAAGTTATACAACCAATTATGTGAATGGAAACATCGTCTTACAAAATGGAAAACTGAAACTTCCAAAAGCTGGCTGGGTCCGAATCAGACAACATCGGAAGATTGATGAATGTTACCAGCTGAAAGGTGCAACAATTAGTCAGGAAGCAGATGAACGATATTACGTTGCTCTGTTATATTCCTGCGAGGAACCGGTGCATGAAACCAGGAAAGCAGAAACCGCAATTGGTCTTGATTTTTCCATGAAGGAGTTGTATGTAGATTCCAATGGAAATCATGCAGCATATCCTCATTTTTTTCAAAAAGCCCGGCAGAAGCTGGCAAGGGAGCAGCGTAGACTGAGCCGCTGTGAACAGGGGAGCAACCGTTATAAAAAACAAAAGAAGAAAGTGGCACGAATTCATACCCGTATCGCACACCAGCGAAAGGATTTTTTGCATAAAGAATCAAAGAAGATAGCCAATTCCTACGATATCGTGTGCATCGAAAATCTGAATATGAAAGAGATGAGCCAGGATATGCATTTGGGAAAGAGTGTTCATGACAATAGCTGGGGAATGTTTACTGATTTTCTGACATATAAAATGGAACGTGCAGGTAAGAAACTGATCCGCATTGATCGCTGGTATCCCAGTTCCAAAACATGCAGCTGCTGTGGAAAGGTAAAAGAAGATTTGCAGCTGAGCGATCGCATTTATGAGTGTGTATGCGGAAATCGAATGGATCGGGACGAAAACGCAGCAATCAATATATGCAGAGAAGGGATTCGAATATCCGGAATGATGCTTGATATAGAAAAGAAAATTTTCTGATCTTTGCAGCAAAAATTCCAACAATATCATTCTGATAAAACCGTGGGACACACGGGGATAGCTCGCTTATGCTTTGCCCTATCGGGCAATCGA
>ERZ772991.1964-NODE-1964-length-15835-cov-17.032636_pt1 | contig 15835 bp, 15 predicted proteins | sample MGYA00511128_ERZ772991 | MGnify/ENA primary metagenome ERZ772991 (study PRJEB29015, sample SAMEA2737655) | human gut metagenome | biome: human gut; feature: human-associated habitat; material: faeces | place: China | collected 2012 ... | reverse complement strand
GCTGCCGGAGCGGTGCTTAAGCCGCAAGGCGGGAATTGTGCGGTGTTGCCCTAAAGCAAAGAAACAAACAATAAACCACGAAAATACGCAAGATATAAAACAACAAAAAGCACCGCCAAGAAACAATCCTGGCAGTGCTCGGTCAAGGGTCAAAATAAATAATGAGAAAATAGAAAGCGGCTGAAATCAGTCCTTTGCCGCCTGTGCAGGGGCCTGCTCCTGCACATAGCGCACAAACGCATCGCGCTCTGTGGCGGTATCCAGGGTGGCAACATACATCTGGTTGCCCATGTCCAGCGAAAGCACATCCGGTACGCGGTCGCACATCTTCATCTGGCGGCCATACCGGGCCAGAATCTCCTCATGGCTGTGCTTGTAGGTGTGGCAGTCGCGGCGGCCTGCGTATACACAATAGTGGTGGGGCAGGTCCAGCTTTTCGTGGCGGAGCTCGTCATAGCATACCATGTCGGCCCAGATCTGGTAGCAGTCCACGCTGTTGGCATAGTTGATCAGGTCCGGGGTGTAGCCGCCGGCGGGGCGCATGTTCACTTCCAGCGCAACGTAATCGCCCTTTTGGCCAAGGCCCTCTTTGTCCTCGTTCAGGCGGAAAAACTCGCAGTGGAAAAAGCGGCTCTTTGCGCCGAATGCCTTGATGGTGCGAAACCCGACATCCCGCAGCTCCTCCGGCACGGTTTTCTGCGTCCAGTAGGAAAGATCGCCCAGCGAGTTCACAATGTCGATCAAGGGGGTGGGGAATACGTTGGAAGTGTAGAACAGCGGTACACAGCGGCTGTCGGCTACGCCATCAAAGCTCACAATGGTGCCGTTGATGAATTCTTCCATAATATAGGAAGTATCCGGCAGTTCCGCATAGAACGCTTCCAGTTCGGCATCGTTTTTTAGCTTATAGGTGGCCTCGGCACCACAGCCGTTGTCCGGCTTCACAATGACCGGGTAGCCGACCTGAGCCACAAAGGCGCGGGCATCGTCCAGGCCGTTTTCATGCACCATGTGGTGGCGGGCCACGGGTACCCCGGCAGCGATGTAGCTTTCCTTCATTTTGCTCTTGTACTTGATGCGGTCAATAAAGTCGTTCTGTGCGCCGGTGGTAATATTGAAATCGGTGCGCAGGGCGGCGTCCTGCTCCAGCCAGAATTCATTGTTGCTTTCCAGCCAGTCGATTTTGCCGTACTTAAAAGTGAAATACCCCATGGCGCGTACCATGGCATCATAATCCGCCATGGAATCCACACGGTAATACTCGGTCAGGCATTCTTTCAGCTCGTCCGGGATCTCGTCATAGCCGGAATCGCCAATGCCCAGCACATTTACCCCGTTGTGCTTGAGCCGGTCACAAAAATTCCAGTAGGTTTTGGGGAACTGCGGCGAAACAAAAACAAAGTTCAAAATATACTTTCCTCCCTTAAGGGCGCACCTGAAAAGCCGAAACCATCGCCTGTTTCTACAAACGCAGCCGAATTTTGTGTTTGCGGAAGGGTCACCATTTGTGTAGCTTTCAGGCGTGCCTTGCGCAGCAAACAGCGCTGCGGTTTACCCAAAAAAACAGCACCTTACCCCTTGCGGGGCAAAGTGCCGTGCGAAAACATGTGGGTGTGATCAACACCGTTACACAAACTGGTTGCGGCTGGCGTTGTATTCATAGCCAACATCGGCCAGTTTTGCGCAAATGGCATCCTTATCGGCGTCCTGATCGGCACACAAGGCATCCAGGCTTGCGTAATGATCCCGCAGCTGGGTGTTGATATAACTGAGCAGGATGATTGGGTCAGCTGGCAGCATAGCAACCTCCTAAGGCGTATCTAATCAGATACATCCTGATAAAAATCCAAAAAGCACTGCCAAGGCAGCCCCTGACAGCAACGGGAACCCGCTTATAAAAAGCACGCAAAAATGCCGGCCACCAACTGTGACCGGCAATTTTTTGCGTCTTGATCAGACCGCGCGGGTAACCTTACCCGAACGCAGGCAGCGGGTGCAGGCGTAGATATACTTCGGGGAACCATCCACAACCGCTTTCACGCGCTTGACGTTGGGGTTCCAGGTACGATTGCTCCGACGATGGGAGTGGGAAACCTTGATGCCGAAAGTGACACCCTTGCCACAACATGCACATTTGGCCATTCTGCTTGCACCTCCTTTAACATAGCTGTACTATAATAGCAAATCTTAAGCCAAAATGCAATACCCTTTTTGAAAAAATCCGTAAAAAATCCGCAGAAACGGTACATTTTTTCAAAAACAGGCGCAAAGTGTCCCGCTGCCCTTGTTTTGGGGCGGATTGTACGGTATAATACTTTAAATAATTACCCGTATGTGCCTGTGTGGCCTGCTATGCGGTATGCTGAGGTTTTTATGAATCATTTTGCCCTCAATGGCGTGATCTCCCCGCAGGAGCTGTATTATTACGCTCTGCGCGCCGTGGCCATGCTGATCGTCATCCCGTTCCATGAATCCGCCCACGCGCTTATCAGCTGGAAATTGGGCGATTCCACCGCCAAGGATATGGGCCGCCTGTCCATGAATCCGCTGCGCCACTTTGACCCGCTGGGCGCTTTGTGCATGATTGCGGCCGGGGTCGGGTGGGCAAAGCCGGTTGGCATCAACCCCACGCGCTTCAAAAATCCCAAACGGGGGATGGCTGTTTCCGCCGCGGCGGGGCCGCTCTCCAACTTTTTGCTGGCCTATGCGGCCATGCTGCTCTATAAAGTGGTATATTATGCCTGCGGCGGCGCGGCGCCCCAGCTGGTGCTGGATTTCCTTTATGTTCTGATCAGCATGAACATCAGCCTTGGCGTGTTCAACCTGATCCCTGTACCGCCGTTTGACGGCAGCCGCATTGTGTTGCTGTTCTTGCCGCAAAAACTGTATTTTCAGGCCATGCGGTATGAAAAATACATCATGGGCGTTGTGCTGCTTCTGGTGTTCTTTGGCCTGCTCAACACCCCGCTCAATCTCTGCGTAAACGCGGCGTGGCGTTTGCTGCTGAACCTGACCGGCTTTGTGGAACTGCTGTTCGGCATTGCCTGATGGCACATCTCAATTTAAGTAAGGAACGATATCCGCTGTTTTATGGAAACACTTACCTTTAAGCTACAGGAAGATAATTTTGAAGGTCCGCTGGATTTGCTGCTCTATCTGGTTGGCAAAAATAAAATGAACCTCTATGATATCAATATCATGGAACTCATTGAGCAGTATACTGCCGCCATCCAGACCATGCAGGCCGATAAGCTGGAAGTCTCCAGCGAATTCATTGATATGGCCGCGCACCTGGTTCAGATGAAAAGCGCCCTGTTGCTGCCACGCAGCCCTGAAGCGGAACGCATGAAAGCGGAGCTGACCGGCCGTCTGATCGAGTACAGCACCTGCAAGCAGGTGGCGGCGGAGTTGGGCAGCCGTGCGCGGGATTTGTACACCGCGGTGCGCCAGCCCCAAAAACCGGAAGGCCCGGCGGAATATTCCCGCAAACAGGATCCCGACCGGCTGGTGCAGGCGTGGTTCAGCCTGATGGGCCGCAGCCAGCGCCGCAAAAAGCCCACCCAGGAGCGGTTTGAACCGTTGGTCACCGCGCCGTTCGTATCGGTGGCAAGCCGTGTGGCCCACATGCTGCGCGGTATGCTGAAAGGTACACTGTGCCGCATGGGCCAGCTGTTCAGCCCGCAGGAAAGCCGCAGCACCAATGTGGCAACGTTCCTGGCGCTGCTGGAATTGATCCGCGCCGGGCGTGTGCGGCTGGATGAAACCGGAACCCTGACGATGGACCGCGCCCGCCGCTCGCGCAACAAACAAAACCAACCCACAGGAAAGGAGGCCGCAGCCGATGCCGATCACACAGCGCAATAAAATTGGCATGCTGGAAGCCATGCTGTTTGCCAACGCCGAACCGGTGGAAACCGACCGCCTGGCCGAAGCCATGCGCGCCGACCCGGCAGAGGTGCTGACCCTGCTGGAAAAGCTGCAAAAGCGCTATGATGAAACCGAAAGCGGCCTGATGCTGCTGCATTTTGACGGCGACCGCTGGCAGATGGCGACCCGCCCGTATTATGGCGAGGTGGTCAAGCGCATTTTGGATACCCGCCGCAACGCGCCGCTTTCGCCCGCTGCGCTGGAAGTTCTGGCTATTATCGCCTATAACCAGCCGGTCAGCCGCAGCTTCATCGAGCAGGTGCGCGGCGTAGATTCCTCTTCCACCGTGTCCAAGCTGATGGAACGCGGACTGATTGAGGAAGCTGGCCGCCTGGATCTGCCCGGCAAGCCGGTGGCGTTCCGGGTGACGGATACCTTTTTGCGGGTGTTCGGCCTTGGCAGTCTGGCCGACCTGCCCCCGCTGCATGACGACCCCCAGAAAGAAGAAGAACTGCCGGTGCAGCAAACCCTGGAGGAACTGCAATGAGCGCCGTGTTGGCGGTTGTGCTGATGGTGCTAAAAATAATCGGCATGATTTTGCTGGCACTGCTTTTGCTTTTGCTGTTGGCGCTGCTGCTGCCTGCGGGCATTCACTTCCGTTGGAGCCATATCGGCGGCCTGCGTTTACAGCTGTGTTACGGCCCGCTGCACTTTACCCTGTACCCGCGCAAAGCGGATGAAGAGGAAAAAAAGGCAGAACCGAAGGCAGAAACAAAGCAGGGGAACACGCCCAAAACCGAGCCGGCTTCCGCCGCACCGCCCAGGCCAACCCCGCCGCCTGCAAAAGCGGAACTACCCGCACAACCTACAATGGAAAAGCAGACGGAACCCACGGAAGCAAAGCCCGCAAAAGCGCCGGAAGAACCCCAAAAAGCAGAACCGGCCCCGCCCGCTGAAAAGGAACAGGGAAAACCAAAAGCACCGGAAACATCCCCGCAGCCGGAACAGGCAGTACCAAAACCAAAAGTCAAATCTGCCCCGGCAGCGGAAACACCTGCCGCGGAACCACAGCCGGAAGAAGATACCGGCCTTGTGGACCGCATCAAAGCGGCAGTCAGGGCGGACCCTGTTGGCTATGTGCGGCACCTGTTCGGCGTGCTGCGCGCCAGTGTGGGGCCGCTGCTGCGCGGCTTCCGCGTCAGCAAGCTGAATGTGATCTGGACGATAACAGGGGAGACCGCCGCAGAAACGGCCATCCTGTACGGCCAGACGCTGACCACCCTCAACACCATCCTGGCAATCGCACAGGACCACATTAAAATACAGGCGGATCAGCTCTGGCTGGAGGCTGATTACACCGGCAGCGCCAAACAGCAGCGTGTGGTTTCGCTCAAACTGCTGCTCTGCCCGCTGCTGGCACTGGTTACAGTGGTGTGCTTTGTGTGGCATGCCCGGCATGACCCGCAGCTGCTGCCCCCAAAACACCCCAAATACAATACACCTGAAACAGAACAGGGAGGTAATTTATAATGGCAGAACATCCGATTGAAGGCATGATGGGCGTTACCATGGAAAAAATCCGCCAGCTGGTGGATGCCAATACCATCATTGGCGAACCGATCACGGTGGATGGAGCAACCATCATCCCCATTTCCCGCGTTACCTTTGGCTTTGCCTCCGGCGGCTCTGATGTTGGCGCAAAAACCAACAAGCAGATGTTTGGCGGCGGCACCGGCGCGGGCGTTTCCATTGCACCCATCGCGTTTTTGGTGATCAGCGGCGGCAATGTGCGCACCATCCAGCTGGTGGAACATGTCAGCCCGGTGGACAGCGCTATCAACGCTCTGCCGGACCTTGTGGACCGCATCAGCGCCCTAATCAAAAAGGACAAGCCCGAAACCCCGCAGGAATAAGCGGACAGATTTCATTTTTCCCCAACCGGAACCCGGCCCAAAGCGGGCTGTTCAACTGAAATGCCGGGAGGACATTCTCATATAAGCAAATCCACCCGGCGGATATTACCCTGATATTGGAAAGGAACACCATGGCAGAACAACGGATTCAAAAAGTACTCTCGGACCAGGGCGTGTGCTCCCGCCGCGCTGCAGAAAAATTGATTGATGAAGGCCGCGTCAAGGTCAACGGCCACCCGGTCACGCTGGGGGATAAGATGGACCCCGACTTTGATAAAGTCAGCATTGACGGCAAAAGCGTGCGCATTGTGCGCAAGCGCCAGTATACCTATCTGATGCTTAACAAGCCCCGCGGCTATATTACCACCGCATCGGACGAACGCGGCCGCAAGACCGTTATGGATCTGCTCACCGGCGTGGACCGCCGTGTGTATCCCATCGGCCGTCTGGATAAAGACAGCGAAGGCTTGCTGCTGCTGACGGATGACGGCGCATTTGCCAACCTGCTCACTCATCCTTCCGGCGGCGTGGGCAAGCTGTACCGCGTTACTGTGCGCCCCCGCGCGACCGAGGAACAGGTTGTCAAAATGTCCAGCGGCGTTGTGCTGGACGATGGTGTAAAAACCCAGCCCGCCGTCATCCATGTTGTGGTGGATGAACCCGGCCGCACGGTGTTGGAGATCACCTTGCACGAGGGCCGCAACCGCCAGATCCGCCGCATGTGCGAAGCAGTCGGCCTGGAGGTCATCCGCCTGAAGCGCAGCGCTGAAGGCCCGGTCAAACTGGGCATGCTGCAGCCTGGCGAATACCGCGAACTGAAAAAATCCGAGATTAGTGCCCTGCGCAATGCCGCGCTCAAGGCTGCCCCGGCCCGCAAAGCCGCCCCTGCCGCCGCCCGCCGCCCCGGCCCCATCAAGCACGACTAAGCAAGCTGAATCACAACATTCTATGCAAACAAACCGCTCCGCAAGGGGCGGCTTTGTCATAATTTTGGGCAAACCGTGCAGAAAAAGCTGAAAAATAAGGCAAAACGCAAAACTTTTTGGCGCTTTCCACTTGTCTGCTTTTCGACGAAGTAGTATAATAAAGCCATATGGCATATGATAACCATCTTGCTCATTGAATAAACAGGAGGTCAATGTATGGCAGCTAATAAGCCAAGCAAGGAAGCAATCCTTGCAGCATTTTTTGATGAGGGGAACTATTCTCCTCTGTTTACTGACGGTGCCGTCAGCGCAGCGTTCGGCTGTGCCAATGGCCAAAGCGTTTATGCCGTTTACCAGAACGGGGAACCCGTTGGCGCGGCAGATCTGGATAAAACCACTCGCGTGCTGAAAATGGCCGCTGAGACCGGCAATCCCGTTGTAACGTTCTACAATTCTACCGGCGCTAAGCTGGAAGGCGGCTTGGAGCTGCTGAACGCAAACTCCCGCCTGACCGCTGAGATCGCCCGCATCTCCGGCGTTGTGCCTCAGGTTGCCGTTGTTACCGGTACCTGCGCCGGCACCAGCGCTGTGCAGGCCGCCGCAGCTGATGTCTGCATCATGGCAGCTGACGCTGAGCTGTTCCTGACCGCTCCTTTCAATGCAGAGGACAAGGTCAAGGCTGCCGGCTCTGCTGAGTTTGCCGCCAAGGCAGGCGTTGCCGCTATCGTGGAAGAAGATGCCGTCAAGGCAGCTTCCGCCGCTGCCCGCGTTGTGGGTATGTTGCCGGCCAACAACCTGGCTGGCCCCGCTGTGTTTGATTTCGAAGCTCCCGCCGCTGCGCTCAACCTGGTCAAGTATGATGCCAAGAGCGCTGCCGAGGCTATTGCCGATGCAGGCAGCCTGACCGAGCTGTACGCTGGTTATGGCCGCAACATCTATACCGCACTTGGTTCCGTCAACGGCCAGGCTGTCGGTATCGTTGCTACCGCCAAGGGTACCCTGTGCCACAAGTGCACCGCTAAGGCAGCCCGTTTTGTGCGCCTGTGCGATGCTTACAGCATTCCCGTTGTGACTGTTGTCAACACTGAAGGCTTTGTCAAGAGCGAAGGCGACGATCAGGCTGGCGGCATCCGCCAGGCTGCCCGTATGGCTGGCGTTTATGCCGAAGCTACCACCGTTAAGGTCGCAATCCTTGCCGGTGAGGCTGTTGGCCCCATCTACACCGTCTTTGCAGCTTCCGCTGACTGGCGTATTGCTGTGGACGGCTGCACCGTTGCCCCGCTGGCACCGGAAACCGCCGCTACCGTTCTGTACAAGGACGAGATCTTTGCTTCTGACAACATCCAGCAGGCTACCAAGCAGAAGGCTGCTGCCTACAAGGCAGAGCAGTGCAGCGCAGTTGCCGCTGTTGCCAACGGTGCTGCCGATGCCGCTGTAAAGGCTGCCGATGTGCATGCTGCTGCCGCACAGGCCCTGGATATGCTGGCCACCAAGCGCACCACCCGTTTGCCTAAGAAACACGGCAACATCACCCTGTAATATTTAAGGAGGATCCTTTTTATGAAAAACCTGACTGTTACCGTGAACGGCGTTGCTTACAACGTTACCGTTGAAGAAAACACCAACGGCGCTGCTCCTGTTGCTGCTGCCCCGGCTGCCGCTCCGGCACCCGCCGCTGCACCTGCTCCGGCTGCTGCACCTGTCGCACCCGCTGCCGCTGGTTCTGTTCCTGTCAACGCTCCCATGCCGGGCACCATCCTGGACATCAAGGTCAAGGCAGGCGCTGCTGTTAAGGCTGGCGATGTTGTCATGATCCTCGAAGCCATGAAGATGGAAAACGAGATCAGCGCACCGCAGGACGGCACCATTGCCAGCATTGACGTTCGCAAGGGCGATACCGTCAACTCCGGCGATGTGCTGTACACCATGGGCTGATAAAGCGTAAACGATCCCGAACGTTAAAAAATGAGGTGAACGAGATTGGCTAAGAAACCTGTTAAGATTACCGAAGTCGTTCTGCGTGATGCGCATCAGTCTTTGCTGGCCACCCGTATGACGATGGATGAAATGCGTCCCATCCTGCCCGAAATGGACAAGATCCCGTACTTCTCTGTGGAGTGCTGGGGCGGCGCAACGTTTGACTCCTGCATCCGCTTTCTGGACGAAGATCCGTGGGAGCGTCTGCGCATCCTGCGTAAAGAACTGCCGCATCAGAAACTGCAGATGCTGTTCCGCGGCCAGAACATGCTGGGCTACCGCCCCTATGCTGACGACGCCGTTCAGTACTTTGTACAGAAGAGCGTTGCCAACGGCATTGATGTGATCCGTATTTTCGATGCTCTGAACGACCCCCGCAACCTGAAGACTGCCATCGAGGCAGCCAACAAGGAAAAGGCACATGTTCAGGCCTGCATCAGCTACACCCTGAGCCCGGTGCATAACAACGAGTATTTTGCCAAGTATGCCAAGACCCTGGAAGAGATGGGCGCAGACTCTATCTGCATCAAGGATATGGCAGGCCTGCTCAAGCCCTACACCTGCGCCGAGCTGGTGAGCGAGCTGAAGAAGACCGTCAGCATCCCTGTTGACATCCACAGCCATTACACCGCCGGTCTGGCCTCCATGTCCATCCTGAAGGGCATCGAAGCCGGTGCTGACATTGTGGATACCGCCATGAGCCCGCTGGCTCTGGGCACTTCCCATATGCCGACCGAAAGCCTGGTCGCCGCCCTGCAGGGCACCGATTATGACACCGGCCTTGACCTGAACCAGCTGAACGTTGTGCGTGCTTACTTCGCCAAACTGCGCGAAAAGTACATCGCCAACGGCCAGATCAATCCGAAGAGCCTGGGCGTTGATGCCAACACCCTGCTGTATCAGGTTCCGGGCGGCATGTTCTCCAACATGCTTAAGCAGCTCAAGGACGCTGGCAAGGAAGATAAGCTGGACGAAGTTCTGGCCGAAATCCCCCGCGTGCGTGAGGATGCCGGTTACCCGCCGCTGGTCACCCCGACCTCCCAGATCGTTGGCACTCAGGCTGTGTTCAACGTCATCATGGGCGAGCGCTACAAGATGGTCACCAAGGAGTTCAAGGGCCTGGTCCATGGCGATTACGGCAAGACTCCCGCTCCCATCAAGAAGGAATTCAGCGACTTTATTCTGAAGGGCGAAGAGCCCATTACCTGCCGCTTTGCTGATACCCTTGCCCCCGAAATGGACAAGCTGAAGGCCGAAGCTGCCAAGTATGCCATCCAGGAAGAGGACGTTCTGACCTACGCTATGTTCCCGCAGGTTGCTCCCAAGTTCTTCGAAAAGCGCAATGCCCGTATGCACGGTGTGGACGCTCTGCATGCTGACTATGAGAACAAGTCTCATCCGGTCTGATTCCAGCTACGCTGAATAAGCAATAAGCAACACCCGCAGGTGTAAGCCACTTGGCTGATCCCTGCGGGTGTTTTTGTATATTCGCTTTTTTGTCAGGCATAACTTGGGTGCGCATTTCAAATATCACATGGAACTAAGCCCAAAACGTACCCCCATAGTAGTGTGTTAAGACGAAAACTTTACCTTTTTGCTCTATCTAAAAAATTAGAGCCGCTTCGTAACAAAGCCAAATGGAGAAAGTCTCCAAATCATTAAAAGTAAAGCTTTAGAATTACCACACTAGTAGGGACCGAGTACCTTGCCACAAGTTCCACCCCATTTTTTGCCGCACACAAACAATATGCGTTTCCCCGCAGGGGCGTACAATGTGCGCCCCTCCCCCCATAATTATCTGTAACTCTAATAGTAACACATTCCTTTCGTTTTTTACCCCGCAGCATCTTTCTTTTGCCGGGTGCATACCCATGGTGCAGGGGTGAAGTCTTATGATCGGGATTTTATGGCTTTTTTTGCAATCGGCTGCTTCGCATCTGCTCTACCTAGCCCTCCGGCTGGAAACCGGCAGCTTTCCCAAGCCGCTTTCCGCCAAGGAGGAACAAGCCGCCTTCGCCGCCATGCGCGCCGGGGATGCCGCCGCGCGTGAAACGCTGATCTGTCACAACCTGCGGCTGGTGGCACATATTGTAAAAAAGTATTATACCGTTTCCGGCGGGCAGGATGATTTTATCAGCATTGGCACCATCGGCCTGATTAAAGCAGTAGATACCTATGACTGCACCCGCACCACCCGCTTTGCCAGTTACGCCAGCCGCTGCATTGAAAACGAGCTGCGGATGCAGCTGCGCCACACCCGGCGCGAAGCAGGCACCGTTTCTTTGCAGGAGCCGCTGGAAACCGGCGCGGACAGCGGCATGCTGACCCTGGCGGATGTTCTGCCCGACCTGGCCACAATGGAAGAAGACTGCGAACTGCGGGATGCCGCCGCTCAGCTGCACCAGCTGGTTACCGCCCTGCCGGAGCGCGAGCAGCAGATCTTGACCCTGCGGTACGGCCTGGATGGCGCCGTCCCGCAGACGCAGCAGCAGATTGCCGCACAGTTCGGCATCAGCCGCAGCTATGTATCCCGGCTGGAAAAGCACGCCCTTGCCCGCCTGCGCCGTGCGTGGAACCAACCGCACCCGCTGTAACTGCTCAAACGTTTGCATTTTATAACAGCCGTTCATCGGCGGACAACTGTTTCTGTAAAAGCCAAAAGTATGACTTTTCAAAACTACTTGCACTGTCCCCTGCTTTTCCTATATAATAGTATATATCTGTGTTTGTGCGGCTGCGGGGGCTTCCATTAAACTTATGGGTTTGTAGGAACTGTCGGCAACCGATGCACAAATTTCAGCAATTTTCCATAGTTAAAGCAGTTGTTTCGCTGTATTCTTTGTGATAGAATAATAAAAGGGGTGTTTTCTCTTTTGTAGGGCAACACCTACAAGAGAGCGGGGACTTCCACCATATGAACGCGCAAACCATTATGATCTGCTCCGGCAAGGGCGGCACGGGCAAAAGCACCGTATCGGTCCTGCTGGGTGCCCAGCTGGGTGCCTGGGGCCGCCGCGTCCTGCTGATCGAGTTGGACTCTGGGTTGCGCAGTGTGGACATGATTGCCGGGGTATACGGCAAGACGGTTTACGATATCGAGGATGTTCTGTGCGGTCGGTGTGATGGCAGCAAAGCTATTGTGCCCAGCCCCTTGTACCCTGGGCTGTCGGTCATCAGCGCCCCCTATGAGGGCGGTGAGGTCCGCGCAGCACCGCTGGCCGGGCTGATTTTGGCCATGCGGGAATATTTTGATTATATCCTGCTGGATACTGCAGCGGGCATGGGCGCACCGTTTACCGCCGCCAACCGCTTGGCGGACCGCGCACTGGTTGTTTTAACGCCGGACCCGGTCGCCCTGCGGGATGGGCGCATTGTGGCGGATGCCCTGTTACAGAGCGGCCGCCCCGCCAGCGCCGTGCGGCTGGTGATGAACCGTGTGTCCCGTTCCAGTTTTGGCAAGGATGCTGCGGTGTTTGACCTGGACGAGTGCATTGACACCGTTGGTTTGCAGCTGATTGCCGTTATCCCGGAAAGCCGCACCTTGCAGCGCGCCGGTGCCGCAGGCACCGCCCTGCCGCAGGACTGCCCCGCCGCCATTGCCGGGCACGCCCTTGCGGGCCGCATTTTGGGCGAGCGCATTCCGCTGACCTGTTTTTGACAAAAAACGCATAGCCATGCTATGCTGTAACTTATAGAAAGTGGGGGATTTCTTATGACGATTGCCCTTGTTGCACATGATACAAAGAAAGAACTGATGGTTCAGTTCTGCATTGCCTATCGGCAGATTCTGAGCGAGCACAGGCTGATCGCCACGGGTACCACGGGGCGGCTTGTGGCCGAAGCCACCGGCCTGAACGTACAGCGCTTTTTGCCGGGCGGCCACGGCGGTGACCAGCAGATCGTTGCCCGCATCGCCTGCGACGAAGTGGACATGCTGCTTTTCTTCCGTGACCCCATCTGCGCTAAGCCCTCGGAGCCCAACGAGATGAACCTGCTGCGCATCTGCGATGTGCACAATATTCCGGTTGCCACCAACATTGCCACTGCCGAGGTGTTGATCCACGGCCTGGAGCACGGCGACCTTGACTGGCGTACCATCCTGAACCCCCAGCACTAAGGGCAAAATTGATACAGGGCGTTCACCGAATACCAAAGAGACAAGTTAAGAATCCACACGCAGGCCCCTCCGCCATCCGGCGGCGGGGTTTGTTTTTTACAGCAAAACAGCACCGCCCGCGATATGGTATTACCCGCGGGCGGCGCTGCTATTTCTATTTGATAAAGAAAATGAGAACGGCGTCAGTAACGGCGTTCTCACAAAAGATGCTTTCTTTTTGATTACAACCGTATCATACCGTTCCCCACGCAAAAAGTCAATTACTTTTGAGCAGGGCGGTGTATTTATGCCAATTTTTCCTCTCTTCTATTGAAAACTTTGTTTGCATGGTGCGCCAGTTTTCTGTATTTTATCCTATTACAACGTCATCCTCCCCCGGCAAGCCCTGCCATTTTGTAGGGCAAGGATTATCAAATAGTCAAATATAACGGATGCAGCACAAGGTTTTTCGGCACTTTTCCGATTGACGCACCGCATGGGACAGCGTACAATAAAAGTACCAATTTTTGCAACAATAATACAATTGCGTGCTTTGATTCAAGCCCTTCAAAAAGGAGAGAATACTGTTCCATGGGTTCCAATTCCACTGCTATCCCCACCACCAGCGTGGCAGAGTTAAAGTATCTTTCGCTGCTGGCACGGGATTATCCCACCCAGGCCGCGGCTGCCAGCGCCGTTATCAGCCTGGAAGCCACCGCCAAGCTGCCCAAGGGCACCGAGCATTATATCAGTGACCTGCACGGCGAAGACGAGGCTTTTATCCACCTGCTGAACTCCGCTTCCGGTGTTATCCGCGAAAAAGTTGATCTTGTCCTGGGTGAAAACGTGCCCAAGGCCATCCGTGCCGAGCTTGCCACCCTGATCTACTACCCGGCGCGCAAGCTGCCCCTGCTCAAGGCCCGCTACCCGGAACGCTTTGAGCTGGAAGCCTGGTACCGCCAGACGCTGCTGCGCCTGATCGATGTATGCCGCTTTGTTTCGTCCAAGCACACACGGGAATATGTGCGTTCCTGCCTGCCGCAGGGCTGTGGGCATATCATTGACGAGCTTCTGCACGCCCACTTTGAGGACCACAACAAAACCCTCTACTATGGCCAGATCGTGGGCAGCATTATCGCCAATGACCGCGCGGACGCTTTCATCATCCGCCTGTGTGAGCTGATCAAGCGCCTTGCGGTGGACAAGCTGCACATTATTGGTGACCTGTTTGACCGCGGCCCCCGCCCGGACCTGATCCTGGACCGACTGATGACCCACCACAACGTGGATTTCCAATGGGGCAACCACGACGTTGTGTGGATGGGTGCCGCCGCTGGCAGCGCGCTGTGCTGCTGCACGGTGCTGAAAACCACCCTTGCCTACCACAACCACGGCATGATTGAAGATTTTTACGGCATCAATCTGCGCCACCTGCTGCGCATGGCGGAGCAGTATTACGGCAATGAGGATCTGACCATTTGGATGCCGCACACCGACGCCACCCGCGGCCCCTACACGGACGGAATGCTGCACCGCTGTGCTGTCATGCACAAGGCCATCACCATCCTGATGCTGAAGCTGGAGTGCGAAGTGATCGACCGCAACCCGGATTTCAAGATGCAGGGGCGGGATTTTTTGCGCCGCATTGATTACGAAGCCGGAACGGTGGATTATTTTGGCAAGATCTATCCCCTGCGGGACCGCAACTTCCCCACGGTAGATCCAGAGAACCCGGCCCGCCTGAATGCCGACGAAAAGTTTGTGCTGGACAAGCTGGTGGCATCCTTCCGCCACAGCGAAAAGCTGCAAAAGCACGTTGCCTTCCTGTATGCCAAGGGCAGCGTATACCACATTGAGAACGGCTGCCTGCTGTACCACGGTGCGGTGCCCCTGACGGACGAGGGCGAATTTGCCGCCGAAACGTTTGAGGGCCATTCCCTGCGGGGCCGCGCGCTGCTGGATTACTGTGACCTGCGCGCCCGCCTGGGCTATTTTGCGCCGGAGGGCTCGCCGGAGCGGCAGAGCGGGCAGGACTTTTTGTGGTACTTGTGGTGCGGCAAGCTCTCCCCGCTGTTTGGCCGCAGCGCCATGACCACCTTTGAACGGCTGTACATTGAGGACCCAGAAACCCACAGGGAGATCAAGGATCCCTACTATACCTGGTACGATGATGCGGCCATCTGCTGCCGCATCCTGGCGGAGTTTGGCTTAACGGCCAACTGCCACATTGTGAACGGCCATGTACCCGTGCGGGAAAAAGCCGGCGAAAGCCCCATCAAGGGCGGCGGGCGCTTGTTGGTGATTGACGGCGGGTTCTGCCGCGCTTACCACGAGCGCACCGGTATTGCGGGGTACACGCTGGTGTATTCCAGCCACGGCATGAGCCTGCGCACCCACCAGCCATTTGAAAACACCGCCAAAGCAGTGCAGGAAAACCTGGATATTTTGTCCCGCGTGGATGTGGTGGACGATAACCACACCGACCGCGTTCTGGTGGAACATATGGACGAGGGCGCCAATCTGTACGCCCAGGTGGCCGACCTCCACCGCCTCATCTCCGCCTACCGCACCGGCCTGATCAAAGAACAGCCGACGAAAGATACGATCTGGTAGCGATTACGGGGATTTTCCAGTTTTTTTGAAAAAAAGGCTTCGGCGAAAAAACTTTAATTATAATAGAATATAGAATAAATTATAGGATAAATCGAAAACAGCCGCAGCGGCAGGGAGTCATTCCCCCACCGCTGCGGCTATTTTATTTGTAGGTTCGTTTGGTTCATCTGTAGGGCGCGATGCCCTCATCGCGCCGGAGAGAACCATAAACCATTTGTAGGGGACGATGGGCCTTACCTAATATTCCGCCATCCGGCAATAGGGCAAACGTCCGCAGGCGCACAATGTGCGCCCCTATGGGTGAGATATGCGTTTATTGCCCGTTGTGCACAATAAAACAATCTGTAGGGAACGGTCTTGACCGTTCCGGGGCCAAGGGGGCGGATGTTTTTTAGGGCAATACCGCATAATTCTAAGTGCCGATACGGCGAGCGAGGTGCGGC
>ERZ772991.1959-NODE-1959-length-15906-cov-12.945555_pt1 | contig 15906 bp, 15 predicted proteins | sample MGYA00511128_ERZ772991 | MGnify/ENA primary metagenome ERZ772991 (study PRJEB29015, sample SAMEA2737655) | human gut metagenome | biome: human gut; feature: human-associated habitat; material: faeces | place: China | collected 2012 ... | reverse complement strand
TACGACTACTACATCCAGCCCACCAGCCCGAAAGCCACCTCCTTTAAGAAAGGACGCTTTGACGATGAATCCGAATGTGCTTAAGACCGACCCGGAATTTCAGAGCAAGATCCCACCCCTTACATTTGAAGAACTGAACCAGCTGGAAGCAAACATTCTACGGGATGGACGCATCCTCAACCCTATCATTGTATGGGAGGGCCTGATCGTAGATGGGCACAACCGTTACACGATCGCCAAGAAGCACCCAGAGATCCCTTTTACCATCCACGAGAAAGAGTTCGCCAGCCGCTATGAAGCGATCATCTGGATCTGCAAGAATCAGCTGGGGCGGCGCAACCTCACCCCGGAACAAAAGAAGTACCTTATCGGAAAACAGTATGAGGCTGAGAAAATGAAGCTAGGGGGAGATCACGGAAACAGCCGTAGTTCAAACGGCACATTTAGCCCAAATTCCCAAAATGGGGATTTGGGTAACAGCCGAACAACTTGTAAAAAAATTGCCGCTGAAAACGGCATTAGCAAGAACACAGTACTTCGTGCAGAACAGTTTTCCAAAGGTGTAGACGCCGCCGAAGAAGCCGTTCCTGGCACACGGAAAAAAGTGCTTTCCGGCGAGGTCAAACCTACCGCCTCTGAGATCGCATCCGTTGCCCGTGCCCCTCCGGAAGACCGTGCGGCGCTGGTCGCTGCAATCTGCAAAGCCAAAGAGCCGCTGTCACAAAAACAGAAATCTCCTCCAGCCACAACTACACCGCTGTCCGATGCCGGTACATCCGATGAAGATGCAACGTCCGCTCCAACTCCATCCGAGCCGACTTTTCCACCAAAAGCCGGAGAATCGTTGAAAGCTGACCGCCAGCAGATTCTTGAGATCGCAAATGGGCGCTACCATGCCAAACAGCTTGCGGACGGAGCGGCCATGCTCTGTGAAGTATCCGGTGCCGTCAATAGTATGATCCGACGCTGGGAGAGTGTTTTTCGGGACTATCCCGACCTTCTGACCGATGCAGGCAATCGTGCTGTGGTAAAGAGAACGATCCAGAAGGTCAAAGACTATCTGCAAAGATTGGAGGATACGATATGAGCCATTTGAACTGCCTCCGCACCATGCCTGAGATCACCGATGAAGCCGTTATTGAAGCGCTCTTTGCGCAGCGGCCGTATGAGGAGAAGGTCCTCAACAGCGCCTATCTGGAGATCCCTGCCGAATACCAGCGGGAACTGAGCATCCCGAACATTGAGCGGATGTCCGCAGAGTTCACCGAATGGATCGCCAACCCTCCCAAGGTCAGCTACCGGGATGGTCACTACTACGTTTTTGATGGGCAGCACACCCTCATGACCCGCAAAGCCATGAATGGAGGTGCAGACCTCCCCATCATCTGCAAGGTGTACTACGGGCTGACGCAGGAGGAAGAAGCCATCCTCTTTTCCAGGCAGACCGGCGTTTCCGCACCTCTGACCGCCGGCGCAAAGCTGCGTGCGGCTCTGTTTGGCAAGGACGCCGAAGCTATCGCCTTCCTGAACGCCACCGAAAGCACCGGCTTGCAGCTGGGTCTGGACAGCTACCGTGCCCCATGGAAGATCATCTGCATCCGCACCGCCTTCAAGGAGTACAAGACCTATGGCGCAGACCTCTACAAAGAAGCTCTGACCATGCTGGCAAGAGGATGGGAGGGAGACCCGGATTCTCTCCGCTCCGGTATCCTTCAAGGAATGATGCGTTTTGTGGCCCTCTATCAGGGAGAGTATGACCCGGAGCGTCTGGTCAAACGTCTGCACACCGTCCACCCCATGACCCTGGTACGGGATGAAAAATCCCTGAGCGGCACCGTCCGCTACAAGTATATGATGCTGATCCTGCGCACCTACAACGGTGCCAGCCGCCGCCGCAACCTACCTATCAAGCCGTAATGCTACTTTCCCGGTCCTAGGGGGTTCTTCTCACTGCAAAGGCCGCCCATAGGGGCTGCTTTTGCCTACATAAAAAGGGGGGCAAGCCGCTGAAAAGTCTGAACATCCACCGTGGTGAGATCTATTTTGCAGACCTCGACCCGCACAGTGGCTCCGAGCAAGGAGGAAAACGCCCTGTTATTGTTTTGCAAAATAATACAGGAAACAAATTTTCTCCCACCGTGATCGTTGCAGCTGTGAGCTCAAAGGTCTCCAAAAAGCCAAATCAGCCCACCCATGTCCTCGTGGACAAAAACCCTGCGTTCCGCTGTCCATCAATCGTGCTGTTGGAGCAGATCTCCACCATTGATAAGAAGCGCATCTGCAATTTTATGGGGATGACCACTGACCAGGAAATGCAGCAAATTGAGAATGCCCTAAAATGCAGCCTGGCCCTGGAACAGGAATGCCCGCCCCATGCAATACAGGAGGGATCGACCGTTGCCAGAAAAAACTCTGCATCCGTGTGATGCCTACCGTATCATGCTTCGGGATTACCCGGATGTCCTGAATATCGAACAAATGTGCGAGATATTGGGGATCAGCACCAAAACCGGTTATGCACTTTTGAAGAACGGAAAAGTCCAGCATTTGAGGATCGGGCGCTTCTACCGCATTCCCAAAGCGCATCTTTTAACCTATCTGATCGCATTTGCACCCGACAACATAGCGCAGACGTGACATCCTTGCATTCTCTCCTGCTGTTTTATACACTGGTGGTGTCAGCAGCAGAAGTTCCATAAATTCAAGTGGATGCACAAGAACAGGAGGAAACACCATGGTAGCAGGGCATCTGCAAGAAAAAAACAACTTCTATTACATCGTTCTGAGTTACAAGGATGAAACCGGAAAGCGAAGGACCAAGTGGGAATCAACGGGCCTTCCGGTCAAGAAAAACAAAAAGAAAGCCGAGGCTCTTTTGCAGGAACGTCGGAGGAACTTTATCCCCCCAGTCACTGTAGCCGAAATCCGTTTAGACGAGGACATTCTTTTTGCCGACTTCATGCTGAAATGGCTGGAAGTCACGAAAAGCACGATCCAGCTCACGACCTACGCAAGCTATCAGGGAATGGTAGAGCACATTATCGTTCCCTATTTCCGCAAACACAGCATCAAGCTGGTAGAGCTGAAAGCCACCGATCTACAGGATTTCTACGCCAAGCAGCTGGAGCGGGTCAAGCCAAACACCGTGATCCACTATCACGCAAATATCCACAAAGCTTTGAAGTATGCGGTCAAGATCGACCTGATCCCCTCAAACCCGGCAGATAAGGTCGAACGTCCGAAAAAGGACGATTTCAAAGGCAGCTACTACACTGCCGAAGAGATCCACGCCCTGACCGAGGCGGCATATGGAACCAAACTGGAGATACCGGTCCTTTTGGCATCCTTCTATGGCCTGCGCCGCAGCGAGGTGCTGGGGCTGAAATGGGATGCCATCGACTTTGAAGCCAATACAATGGAGGTCAAACGTATCGTCACACAGGCATCCATTGACGGCAAAAAAGTCCTTGTTCAGGCCGACCGTGCAAAAACCAAATCCAGTCTGCGCACCCTGCCTCTGGTGCCGCCCATCCGTGACCGTCTGCTGGAGCTGAAAGGTCAGCAGGAGACCTACCGCCGTCTGTGCCGCAGCAGCTACAATCCAGACTATCTCGGCTATCTGTGTGTGGACGAGATCGGGAACATCCTCCGCCCCAATTATGTTTCCGAGCAGTTCCCGAAGCTGCTGGAGAAAAACGGTCTGCGCCCCATCCGCTTTCATGATCTGCGCCATAGTTGTGCCAGCCTTCTTCTAGCAAACGGCGTTCCCATGAAGCAGATCCAGGAATGGCTGGGCCACAGCGACTTCTCCACCACCGCCAACATCTATGCCCACCTGGACTACGCTTCCAAACTTTCTTCTGCACAGGCTATGCTGGAATGTCTGGGCTATGGCAATGCATCCGCATGATGCCAAGCCCCAAAAAGACAGGGTGCAGCGGGCGCTGTTCCGGCAAAAAAGAATGGACAGACGAATAAAATTCATCTGTCCATTCGGTTTGGCGGAGCAGCAGGGATTTGAACCCTGGCAACCTTACGGTTCTACGAGATTTCGAGTCACGCCTCTTCGACCACTTGAGTACTGCTCCACATATTAAATTGTTGGAACGTGCTGAACGCTCCGGGAAAACTTTGGAGAGAATTTTAGGAGAGAACCCCCAAAAAACGCCTTGAAGCAATCACTGAAAAGTGGCTTGAAACCTAGAAAAATCGGGTTCCCTCTTCCAAAAAGCCAGCTCGATTTCGAGTCGTTCTCGTTACGACCGCTTCGATACATCTCCAAGTATATTTTCATAGCAAATTTACGATTTGTATATCGCAAATCGGCCTTGAAACTTGGAATAGTTGCTGTTAGAATATTGTTAGAAAACGCATCGTTCAGACAGGCTTTGAATCCTGTCAGGACATCAAAATCGACGTTCTCTCGTGTGATATGGAGATCTCTAGCGAAGCATCCACTTGGATTTCGAGTCGTTCTCGTTACGACCGCTTCGATACATCTCCATAATAAACCTTATACAGTATAACAAAAAAGCCTGCTGCCGTCAACACTTTTCTCCAAGTGCCTCGCAAAGCGCGGTGCAGCGCCGGGTGCTGCGGTCTGAATCATCCGCACACAGTACAAAACAGCCTGCACACAAAAACAGACCGCTGCACAAAGCTTTGTGCAGCGGTCTGCGGTCATAGTTCAGCCATGATACGCTCAGTTCTTGCTGGTGCTCTGATTTGCGATGAACTCGTCGTACACTTCCTTGGTGATCTCCCAAGTCATGGAAAACTCGGGGTTCTCGCGGATGGGGATGTACTTGAATAGCACGGTCTGACCATCCTTCAGCTCGGGGAAGTTGGCTGCTGCCAGATGGATGGTGATGGGCTTCTTCTGCTGAATCAGGGGGTCCTTGGCGTCCAGAATGTGCACGCCGCCGTTGTTTCCGCTGAAATAGACCGGCTCGTCCTTCACATCCTTCACGGCAACAGAGAAGCGCCAAGACTCCAGCGGGATGGGGTTCTCGCGGGCAGACTCAATGTCCACCTCCAGAGTGCAAGTGCCTTTCTCGATCTTCATGCTTTTCAGGCCGGCAATGACCTGCAGATCGCTTTTGATCGCGCCGGGCAGCGTTTTGCAGACCGGGTTTTTGGGGTCCTGATATTCACAGCCGCCCAGCAGACTGGCACCGGCCACAGCCACTGCGGTGGCTGCCGAATACTTCAGGAATGCGCGGCGGGAAAATGTATAAGACATAGCTTGTTCCTCCGTTTTTTACCAGTATGTTGGGGCTCAGGTCGCAGACTTCAAGGCGTCTGCGGTCAGCTCCCAGTTGGCGCTGAACTCGCTGTATTCCAGATCGGGATAGAAGGTAAAGGTCACCGGGCCGTCCGTCAGCGCGTTCAGACCCTTTGCGGACACAAAATAAGTAACAGTCTCGTCCTTCTTGACCTGATGGCTCAGCGCATCAGGAGAAGTCACCTGCAGCTTATCGTTCTGGTAGGCCAGATATCCGTCTGCCTTTACGGCAAAGTTTGCCTTGGTCACTTCCAGTGCGTTATTGCGGCCGTTTTTCACAACCAACTTAAAAGTGGTGGAAGTTGCGGTGCATTCTACCTGCTCCAGCGTGGATACGACCTTCAGTACTGTGTTGTTGGTACCGACGGCGCGCTGCACCGGAGCGTACCCGCCGCAGCCGGTCAGCAGACTGCTGCCAGCCACAACTACAGCGGTAAGTGCAGTATATTTCAGGAAAGAGCGGCGGGAAAATTCCCCAGTCATATTCGTTCCTCCTTTGGGACACATCAATACAGATTCTGCCATAAGGCACTACCTATACAATAGGCGAAACAGAGAAAAATGTCAATGATTTTTCACAAAACAAATGTGAAGATTTTGTGGCAGCATCGCGCATTTTAGACGAAGTTTAAGTAATTTTTCTGGTGATTCCGTCAGCTGCGGATCACGTCAGAGGCATTCATGACGAAGGTCAGGCTCTTGCCCTCCAGGAAGGTGGGCACATAAGTGACCTTCAGCTGCTTCCAGTCCTTGGGCACCATGAGCATCAGCACGATGTAGGCGCTGCCCTGCGGGGGCAGGCTCTCCACATCGGAAAAGCTCTGGGAATTGGCGTTGTACAGCGAGATATTGGCGCAGCAGGCTGCGGGCTGGCCATCACAGACGGCGGTAAAGTCCGGGGTAGCGGCGGCCATGGCCTGAAAGTTTGCGTCCACGTTCTCCAGCGGGGGCACGGGGTAGGCCTCGTTGATGGCGTCAATGCCCTGTGCGCCGATGGCGTAGCTCTCGGTCTTGCTGCGGTTGACGGTGGTCACCCGCACGCCCAGATACTCGTAGCCTGCCGGCTGTACAGGGTCCTGCGTCAGGTGGAACACGCTGGTCAGCTGCACGCCCAAGCCGTTCCAGTTGCGGACGGTGTCGCCGACCTTGACCTCCACCACAGTATCGTTGCCGTTGGACTTGCAGCCGCCCAGCAGGCTGGCTGCGCCCAGTACGGCGGCAGATGCACCGGTGCACTTGAGGAAGCTGCGGCGGGAAATGACAGTAGACATAAGATATATCCTCCTTGAAGGGTCAGTTTCTTTTTCTTCTTTCTCTGGTTATACCGTTTCCGGCGCACAGATGCAAGAGTCCGGGCCGATTCTTTACAACAATTTCACAAGCCGGTCACTCCTGCGGCGAAAGCCCCTTGACATGGGTCTCACTGGTCTTGACCAGATTTAACAGACTGGGCGTGTACAGCGGAAATTCCCGCGTCAGGCTCTCGGTGGTCATGGCAAGGCAGGCGGGGTCCTTGACGCCCTCACCGCCGTTCACATCCTGCCCGTCCAGCAGCGCCTCCACGTTGGCTTCCGCCATTCGCATCACCGCATCGGAATAGCCGTGCCAGCGGTGGGGCTCAATGCTGAACATGCTGGAGGCGTTGTGCGGCTCCGCAGAGTAGAGCAGCCGGAACATCTTGGCCACCGCCATCATCAGGTAGGCACTCACCTCGGTGGTCAGAGCCTTGCTGTGGCACTGGCCGATCTTGGCGTAGAGCACGTTCAGGCTATTAGAGATAAGTTTTTTGTTCATGGTGGGCAGCACGCTGCCGTGGTAGACGTTGTCCTTCATCTTTTCGGGGTTGGGCAGATCCTCGGCAGAGAGCATCATGCCGTTGCGCTCGGCGCTGCGCCCCAGCAGATAATCGCAGGAAACATTATAGTAATCTGCCACCCGCACCACAAAGTCCAATCCGCACTCGCGGATGCCTTTTTCGTAGTGGGACAGCAACGCCTGAGAGACCCCCAGATCCTCTGCCGCCTGCTTTTGGGTAATGCCGCGCTCCTTGCGCAGCAGCTTGATGATACGATTGAACTCCATGGTGTGCTCTCCTCAATGTCCGCAGGATCTGTTTTTTGGTAACATCCTTGTTTTTGGTTTACAACAGGTTGATTATACACATTGGAAAACGACTTGTAAAGCAAGAAAAATGCCGATATTTTTCGTCTTTTTTCGTCATTATTGTCAAAAGTCTTGCCGGAGACCCCACATCTATGCTAAACTATGGGTATTAACACATAGATTTTGTGTTTCCGCTGCGGCAAAAAAACGACAGGCGTAGTGAAAGCAGGTCTTTTTCGAAACAAAATTTTTTCAAAGAGGTAGTTCCATCTTTCTGCAGTTTGTGCTATAATCTCTTCTTGGCGACTGTTCTTGACCGGCGCACAAATCCGCAAAGGGCAAGGCAGACGCTATAAAAGGTAATATACCAAGAATAAGAAAGAGGAAACTTTATCATGAAACTCGAGCGCAAAGTCCGTCTGTGCAGCGCTGCCGCTGCCGTCCTGATCGCCGCCATCGCCCTGACCGGCTGCGGCGGCTCCAAGACCACTGCTTCTTCCGCAGCCGCTTCTTCTGTGGCTGCTTCCACCGCTGCTGCCACCAACAACAGCTGCGGCGAGGGCGTGACCTGGGCACTGGCTGACGGCACCCTGACCATCAGCGGCAACGGCCGTATGACCAACTTCACCAAGGACGCTCCGGCTCCCTGGGCTGATCAGGCCGACCAGATCACCACCGTTGAGGTGGAGGGCACCGTTACCAGCGTGGGCGCTACCGCCTTCAAGGACTGCACTGCCCTGACCACCGTGAACATCGCCGACGGCGTGGAGTACATCGAGGCCGGCGCTTTCAACGGCTGCACCGCCCTGACCGAGGTCAACATTCCCCTGAGCGTGGGCTACATCAAGACCGGCGCATTCAAGGGCTGCACCGCCCTGACCAGCGTGACCATCCGCGACGACTGCCGTCTGGACATGAATGTGTTCCCCGATACCGTGACGGTCAACCACGCCGAGGGCTAAGCCCCGTCCGTAATTCTGAACCAAAAGAGGTGTGATCCATGAAAACCTTCAAGCTTCATCTCATCCGCCACGGCATGACCGCGGGCAACCTGCAGGGCCTGTACATCGGCAGCGGCACTGACCTGCCCCTGTGCGACGAGGGCCGCGCCCAGCTGGCTGACCTGAAGGAGCGGTTCGCCTACCCGCAGGTAGATACTGTTTTCTCCTCCCCCCTGCTGCGTGCGGTAGAGACCGCCAACATCCTGTTCCCCGGAGCTGCCCACCAGTTTACGGTGCACGATCTGCGGGAGGCCGGTTTTGGCAAGTTTGAGGGGCGTCCGGTGAAGGATCTCGTCCACGACGAAGACTTCAAAAAGTGGATCACCCCGGGCTCCGGCTATCTGCCGGAGGGCGCAGAGCCCACCGAGCAGTTCCACGCCCGCTGTGCCGACAGCCTTATGAAGCTGTTTGAGTACATGATCCGCATGGACGTTACCGAGGCCGCCTGCGTGACCCACGGCGGTGTGATCATGAGTATGCTCAGCCAGCGCGCCGTGCCCACCCGCCGCCCCGAGCAGTGGATGGCAGACCCGGGCTGCGGCTACACCGTGCAGACCGATGTACAGCTGTGGATGCGGGACAAGCTGGTAGAGGCCATTGACATCGTACCCTTTGGCTATGCAGACACCCTGCAGGGGCAGGCCGAAGCCGAGGAAAACGAGAACTACGAATAAGAAAGGGTTACAGTTTCCCGCTGCCCCTTGACAGAACGCGCAGAATCCTTTATTGTTAAAGGGTAGTGTATTGTATCGTATACAGGAGGAACGCTGTCATGTCCCAATCCATCTCCCGCCGGTCATTCCTGAAATGTGCCGGTTCCGGTGCGGTCAGCCTTGCGGCTGCCCTGCTTACCGGGGTCTGTGCTGCGGCGCAGCAGCCGTGTCTTGCGGGCGAGCCTGCCCTGCTGGACGGCAAAGCCGCCGTGGAGCTGCTGGGCTATGCCCCGGCACCGGAGCTGGGCGGCGTGCTGGTGTACCTCTCGGTGGAAAACCTTTCGGCAGCCAGCCTGCCGGTGGATACCAGCTACCTGCAAAGTCGGGGTCTGCGTACCCGGGAGCAGCTGTACAGCATGGGCACCGGCGTGACCGCTGCCTGCAACGGCCAGAGCGTGCCCTGCGGCAGCTTTGCCGCCCCGCTGTACAACGAGAACGCGGCGGACGCCTCGGTGTTCACCCTGAACCTTGCCGCCGGACGCGGTGCGCTGCTGCACTGCTTCTGCGCTGTGCCGGAGGACTGGCAGACCCTTGAACTGACTTGGCACCCGGACTTTGCCGCCGGACGCAGCGCCATCTTTACGGTGCGCCGCGATGCCGATAAAGCCGATCTGGGCCCCGTCCCCACCACCCCCGCCGAGGTCGGCAGCGTGGTGGATCTGTAACAGCATACCAAAAGAGCCATTGCACAAATTGCGTGCAATGGCTCTTTTTTTGCAGCAAATGCCGTTCGCCGCTGTGACCCCTCCCGTGAAAAAGCGGCTCAGAAACGTCCGCAGACGTTTCTGAGCCGCAAATTATAATAATAAATTTTCCGCTGAATATGCGCAAAGCCCCGCGGAGCGCATTTAAAATCGTCCCGTTGCCGGAGATCAACCGGCACCCACCAGCGCTTCGCCGGTGCTGCTTTGCACCAGCAGCTCCTGCCCGGTAAGGCTGGAAAGCAGGGCGATGTAGCTGCGCCCCGCCGGGAGGTTCAGCGGCTTGCCGTTGGAATCGTAGAGGGCAAGGGTGCTCTGGGTGCCCTGCGTCCATGTGATTTGCCACAGGTGCCCGCCATTCAGCCAGACGCCGCCGCCCATGGAAAGGTCGTAGTCCAGCGTGCGGCCATCGTCCCGCAGGGAGGAGCCGCTGTACAGGATGAGCAGGTTGTCAAAGACCGCCTGTGTGCCGGTGTTGGCATCCAGCTGGGGGGTGCCGTCGGCGTGCAGCATCCCGTAGGCGGCAAGGGCATCGTCATAGACAAAGCCGGTGGCACCGCCGGACTGGAAATTCACGGTCGCCTTTACCGCATCGGCGGCGTTTGCGTCCGGCAGATGGCCGGTGTCCCGCTGGGGCAGCAGGGCGGGCAGAACGCCTGCCGTTTCACTCTCGCTGCCGGAAGCGGTGTTCTGGTTCACGGCGGTGGAGATGCTCAAACTGTCCAGCACTGCGGCGACCGCTTTGCCGCTGGTGCGCCACAAAGGGGTGTTGTCCCAGCTGTAACCGGTGCTGACAAAGGCATTGCGTCCCACCTCCTGCGCGTCCACCGCGCGGAGATTATAGTATTCCAGATACCGCTTGGCATAGGCGTTGCTGCCGCACTGGATGGGCAGCACCTGCTGTCCGCTGAGCAGCCGCCAGTATAAGTCCTGCCCGCGCGTCACCGGCCCTACCACAGGCATGGCGCTGAGGGCGGGGTACACCAGACACAGCTCGGTGGAGCTGCCGCTCTCGGTCATTGCTTCCAGCACCACCGAGGCGCTGCCGATGCCCCATTGCGTGGTACTGTCGGTGGTGTTTTCAATGACCACCGCCGCCGCCCGCTGCTCCGGGTACAGCAGCTGCTGCCCGGTAAGCGGGTCTGCCGGGGCAGTGCTTTCTGCGGGCGCAGCGGCGGTGCTCCCGCAGCTGCCCAGCAGCACCGCGCACAGCACGGCTGCACCAAGGCGCAGGCTCCATTTGCGTTTCATGGGCTTCTCCCCTTACTGATAGTTGAAGTTTTGCCACTCGTCGTCGTCCACGATGGCCAGATAGGTCTTGCCCCGGTTGAAGCAGATCTCGCTGCCGTCGGCAGCGTAGACCTTGAGCGGGTGCTCCGGGGAGGCCTTCTGCCATGTGCCCCGCTGCACTGCGCCCCGGGTAAAGAAATAGGCCTCGCCGCCGGACACATAGTCCACCTGCTGCACGCCGCCGGAGTTGCCGGGATAGTCTGCAATGCCCGCAAAGCAGACCAGCAGGTTGGTAAAGCCAAGCTGCTTGCCGGTCAGCTCGTCCACGGTGTTTTCAAAGGCACCGGCGGCGCGGCTGTACATGGACATTTTATAAAGGTGATCCCAGCGGTTGTAGCTGAAGGTAGTCTTGTAGCTGTCCGAGTGCACGATGTTGATGGTCTTGGCGGCGGCAGCGCCGGACATCTTGTTCTCTGCGCCGGTGCGGTAGTCCGCAAAGCGGAAGAAGGTGCTCTCATAAGGGTATTGCAGCCCGATCCCCGCGTTGGCGGCAGCTTTCCGGATCTCGGCACCGGAGGTAAATTCGGTGTGCTCGTAAGCCACGTTGCGGCCGCGGCTGTCGCGGTGCGCCACATGGGGATGGGTGGGGGTGTTGAAGTAGCTCTTGCCGCCGATGTTCAGGCCGGAGTAGTTGTACACGTTGATGAACTTGGTGCAGGGGGCGCTTTCGCCATCGTGGTAGTACAGCGCCTGCCACGGCATGAGCAGCTGCAGGAACTGGTCACGGCCGGAGCGCAGCGGGCCCACCTCCGGGATGGCGTTGGCGTCATAATACACCGCGCAGAAGCGGGAGATGCCGCCCTCCACCTTGCTCTCGATGAGCAGGTCGGCAGAACCGATGCCGCGCTGCGGGCGGGCGTTCTGCCGCTGGGTGTTGCTGATATTGTTCACCATCACGCCCACCATGCGGCCGTTGCTGCGGCGCGGCTCGCCGGTAAGGGGGTCGGCGTTGTAGGCGGGCAGGCTGGTGTCGGCACTTTCCGCAGGGAGTTCAGACGCCGCTCCGGCGTCCGGGGTTCCTGCATCCGGGGCTGCGGCCTCTGCGCTTTCAGAAGAGGCGGCGCTGTCCTTCCCGAAGGTCTGCTTCAGCCAGTCAGAAAAGCCGTTGCCCACACAGGCGCTGCCGGCGGGCGCGCAGCCGGACAGAGCCAGCGAGGCGGCTGCCAGCCCCGAGGCACGGAGAACGGTACGACGCGTGATCTTTTTCATGCAAAAAACCTCCTGATAAGAGCGTTTTGCGCAGCCCCGGCGCTGTCGGATCGGTTGCGCGCGGTGGATGAAAACGAACGGCCTTTCGGCACTGCTTTGATTGTAATTGTAACGGTTCTTGCGGCATTTGTAAAGTGAAAATTAGCGGCAGCGTAGAAGAGGGGTCACCGCCGGGAAGTGACCCTTCCGGGGCAGCCCCCGGCAAAAAGGCAGAATCCTCTGCCATGATAGCATGGAGAAAAAGTCCCGGAGAAAAAGTCCCCGCGTTTCTTGCATTTTGGTGCGCGATATGGTATCTTTTTATACAGGTAAACACTTCAGGGTCGGCAAACATTTTGTTGCTTCTGCCGTCCCCTTGAATAATGACAGGAAGGAATGATACTTATGGGTTTTTTTGACAAGCTTTTTGGCGGCAAGTCCAAGGACGAAAACACCGCTAAGTTCACCAACCAGAGCAAGACCGTGCTGACCCCGCTGCAGGGCAAGGTGCTGGCACAGGCCGACATCCCGGACGAGACCTTTGCACAGGGCATTCTGGGCCCCGGCTGCGGCATTGAGCCCACCGGCGACACCGTGTACGCCCCCTTTGACGGCACTGTGACTCAGATCGCCACCACCCTGCACGCTGTGGGCATTACCAGCAACGACGGCATCGAGCTGCTGATCCACGTCGGCATGGACACCGTGGACATGAAGGGTCAGGGCTTTACCGTTCTGGTCAAGGAAAACCAGAAGGTCACCGCCGGCACCCCGCTGCTGAAGGTGGATCTGGACGCCATCCGCGCCGCCGGCCACCCCACCGCCACCGCCATCATCGTGACCGATGGTGCGGGCGACGAGGTGAAGATGCTGGCAGAGGGCGATGTCGCTCCCGGCACCCCGCTGTTCAAGGTCTGATTTTTTGCGTCATAAAAGAGGCCGCTGCAATTGCGCAGCGGCCTCTTTTTGCGGAAAGCGTAGTTTTACAGCATGATGCCGGGCAGCCGCAGGCTGCCCGGCATCACTTTTTTACAAGGTTCAGACGATGCGGACGCCCTTCTGGATGACGGCCTTAAGGTTCAGTTCCTTGTCCGCAAGGATGACGTTGCCGTAGCGTCCGGCGGCAAGGCTGCCGTAGTCGTTATCCACGCCGATGCTCTTGGCGGGGGTCTCGCTGGCGGCGCGGACAGCGCTTTCCAGCGGAACGTTCATCTCCAGCACAGCGCGCTTCATGCAGTCGTACAGGCAGGTGTTGCTGCCCGCAATGGTGTCCGGGTGCTCGGTCAGGGTAGCGCGGGGTCCCTTGACCGTGATGGCCTGTCCGCCCAGACTGTACTGGCCGTCCGGCAGGCCGCAGGACATGGCACTGTCCGCGATCAGGCAGATGCGGTCGTCCCCGAAGGTGTTGAAGGTGAACCGCACCATGGCGGGGTGGATGTGCACGTTATCGGTGATGAGCTCCACCTCGGCGTCGTGCTCCATGGCCGCAATGATGGGGCCGGGCGCACGGTGCGTGATGCCGGGCATGGCGTTGTACAGGTGGGTCATGTGGGTGGCACCGGCCTCAAAAGCCTTGACGGCGGTGTCGTAGTCGGTGCAGGTGTGGGCGATGGAGATGCGCACCTCGTTATGGCACTCCTTGATAAAGTCCAGATTGCCCGGCTCCTCCGGGGCAACGTCCACCAGCTTGATCAGACCGCCCGCACGCTTCTGCAGGCGGCGGAACATGGCGGCGTCTGCGCCCTGCACATACTCCGGATTCTGTGCGCCCACCTTTTTGGGGCTGATGAAGGGGCCTTCCATGTTGATGCCCACAAGGTCGGCACCCTTGCCGTTTTTATGGGCGGCAGCAGCGTCCATCACCTTGTTCAGGATCTCCTCGGGATAGGTCATGGTAGCGGGACAGATGGCCAGCACACCCTTGCTGGCCTCGAAATCCGCCAGCGTCTGGATGGCCTCCTCGGTGCCGTCGCAGAAATCCTTGCCCATCGCCCCGTGGAAGTGGATATCCACAAGGCCCGGCAGGGCGTACAGACCCTCGGCGTCCAGCACCTCCTCGCCCTCTTCCGGGGCGGCAAAGGGCACGATGCGGCCATCGCGGATGACGATGGTGCCGCGCTCAAAGGTGTGGCGCGGGGTATAGACCAGTGCATTCTGAAGGATCATACAAAACACCTCGTTCTTTTTTCTTTTCACCCAGTATAGCACGCCGGGTGTTTTTTCAAAAGTCCTTTTGTGTGAACATTGTACCGCTGTGCACAAAAAGCGGGCCGCCGGGAGGGGGCGCTGTGCACCCCGCCCCCGGCGGCCCGGTTCATACTGCAAAATCAACCAGACTTTTGCAGTTCATTCTTTTTCAGAAGTGCAGGATCACAGCATCTTCTTCAGCTCGTCGTACACGAACTGCACCTTGGTGCCGATGATGACCTGGCAAGCGTTCTTGCTGGGACGGATGACACCGGCAGCACCGGCAGCCTTGACAGCCTTCTCGTCAACCTTAGCGTTGTCGAGCACCTCAAAGCGCAGACGGGTTGCGCAGTAACCAACATCCTTCACGTTCTCCTTGCCGCCGACAGCAGCCAGAACAGCGGAAGCAACTTCGGTATAGTTGTTGTTTGCCAGAACGACCTTCTTCTCGGCCTCTTCGTCCTCGTCCTCACGGCCGGGGGTCTTCAGGTCGAACTTGGTGATGGCGAAGTAGAACACGAAGTAGAACACCAGGAATGCTGCGATGCCCAGAGGAATGATCATCCAAGTCTTAGCAGCTGCGGGCAGAGAAGCGGAGAACACCAGGTCGGTAGCACCTGCGGAGAAGCAGAAGCCAGCACGGAAACCGGAGTAGTAGGTGATGATGGTGAAGATGCCGTACAGAGCGGAGTACACAACGTACAGCGGGAAGCACAGGAACATGAAGCCGAACTCGAAGGGCTCGGTAACGCCGCAGACGAAGGCGCAGATTGCAGCGGACAGAACCAGGCCGATGGCAGCCTTCTTGTTCTTAGCGGTCTTGACCATAGCCAGAGCAGCGCCCAGGACACCGAACATCATGCAGGGGAAGAAGCCGGACATGTACATACCAAGGCTCCAGCCCACATCAGCAGAGGTCTCGCCAGCCCAGAAGTGGGACAGGTCGCCCAGACCGATGGTATCGAACCAGAACACGTTGTTCAGAGCGTGGTGCAGGCCGGTGGGGATCAGCAGACGGTTCAGGAAGGCGTAGATGCCAGCGCCGATGCCGCCCATGCCTGCGATGCCGTTGCCGATTGCGACCAGAGCGTCGAAGATGACGGGCCAGACGAACAGCAGAACAACGGACACCAGAATGGAGATCAGACCGGTAGCGATTGCAACGAAGCGCTTGCCGGAGAAGAATGCCAGCCAGTCAGGCAGCTGGATATCCTTGAACTTGTTGTAGCAGGCAGCGCCCACAACAGCGGCCAGAATGCCGATGAAGGAGTTGCCGGCGACCTTCTGGAAGGCGATGTAGGTAGCGGTGCCTTCTTCCAGGTGACGGACCATGCCGACCACACCGGGGTTCAGCAGCTGCTGCATCATCAGGAAGCTGACCAGACCGGCCAGACCTGCGGTGCCGTCGTTGTCAGCAAGGCCGACAGCGGCACCAATGG
>ERZ772991.1956-NODE-1956-length-15941-cov-3.167947_pt1 | contig 15941 bp, 28 predicted proteins | sample MGYA00511128_ERZ772991 | MGnify/ENA primary metagenome ERZ772991 (study PRJEB29015, sample SAMEA2737655) | human gut metagenome | biome: human gut; feature: human-associated habitat; material: faeces | place: China | collected 2012 ... | reverse complement strand
CATTGCTTCAGTATTTTTTTCAGTTCTCTCTCTCTTACTTAAATAAATAATACAACTTCTATCTATAAGAGCTTTTTCCCCATTTGGATAACTTTCTTCACCAGCTACTATTATTGGCCTAGTAAGTTGGAAATCTTTATTTTTAAAGCTTTTATCCCCTCTTGTTATGGTTGTCCTATCATATAGGTTTCTTAAACTTTCACTAAGCTTCTGGATCTTATATCTATCTAAACTAGATGGTTTAAATTCATCGTATAAGGAAGTGTAATTTCCTGTACTTAAATCTCTTATAAGCCCAAAATTCGAGATTAATCCAATAGATTTTATATCCTTGGCTGGATAATTTAATAAAGTTGCAATAACGTTGCTTAATATAGTAGATTTACCTGATTCACTTTCTCCTACAATTAGTAAATGGTGCATTTTATTTTTTAATTCTTGATTGTGAAGGACAGCTAAATTATTAATAACAGTTCCTATTATAGGGATCGTCTTATCACTTGCAGCAAATCTAAATATTCTTTTCTTAAGTTCATTTAATTCATCTTTAGTTATAAAATCATTGTTTAATATTTCTATATCATTTTCTTTATCAGCTTTTATAGTGCAATCTATGTTATTCAAAGTTATTGCTCCTTCATTTGTTATTAACTTAATTTCATTTTTATGTCTTAAAAATTTTATCCCCTGGTGCAACTCTTCATTTTCTAATGCCCAATACATATTGATCCAACTCTTAAGTTCAGTTAAATCATCAATTTTCCCTTTAAATGCTAAGTCTAAAGTCCCTAGGAAATTTTTAAAACTTTTTATGTCATCAAAAACAGTCGATGGTCCTATTTTTTCTATTATTTCACCAGTGCAACTTTTTAGTATGAGTTTAACTCCCTCTTTATCTTCATCTACATATTTCATTCTTTTAGCTTCTAGCAAGTTAAAATCAGTTAAATATATTTTTGTCCAATCCCCTTGTTTAGTTATTATTTGTTTATATATTCCTCTAAAATCTTGCTGTAAATCATATCTGGAATTAACATCTAAGCTTCTTTTAAATGCTTTTAATAGATCCTCTTTATCATGTCCTGCTTCTATCCAGTCCGTTACATCCTTATTGTCCCCTAACGCCTTTAATCCTGGTAAATTTATAAATTTAAATGCAGGTCTATCCTGTTCATCATCCATTAAAGGTGGATTTAACTCTTCATATATTTTCTTTCCGTACTGCTCTCCAGCTTCTCCAGTGTCTTTTATTACATATATACATGAATACAACCCTTTAAGTACTGAAAAATCTTTAACTCCCTTTAATGAAGTTGATACATATTTATTATTTTTGAAAAGTGAATTTATTGTGTTGGCATCTTTTTCACCTTCAACTGTTATTAATATTTTCCCTACCCTTAACCCTTCTACAACGTTATATAAATTGTAAGGTATTTCATCAGCTCCTCTTGAATTAACAACCTTATCACCTTCAAGATGATAATAAGAACTGCATTTCTTTCCATCTGGTTGAATAAATTTTGCTTTATAATAAACAACTTCATTTTTCTCATTAACAAATGTAAATAATCCTTTAAGTTTATAACCTTTCTTAAATTCTGTCTTTTCAATTTGCCAGTTTATGTAGTTTTTTACTTTTTCAAATTCAAGCTCTTTATCACTTTTTTTATTTTCCATACCCAGATATTCTCTAGCGGCTTTATAATCAAAGCCTTTATATTTCATTATAAAATCTAAAGCATCCCCTGATGTATTACATCCCCCAAAGCATTTCCATTGCCATTTGTTATTGTCAGAATTAAAGCGGATACTGAAAGATGGAGATTTTTCTGAATGAAAGGGACAACATATTTTGTTATCCCTTGTGAATCTCTGTCCTACTTCTGTTTCTATTAATTGTCTTAAGTCTATATTTTCTAATTCGTTCATAGTTTAATTTTCCTTTCATCCATCTTTAAATCCATTGTGCCTTTCGTAATATGTCATTTCTCTATTTAACTCTTTTTCAACTTCTAGCCCTTTAAAACAAAGCATTTTAAACAACTTTATAAATGCTTCTATGTAATAATCATCTTCTCTCTGAATTTCACCTTTGGCTCTTAATTCATCAATGTTATCTAAAATATGTTCAGCATTTTCCATCCTTTTTAGAAAGTTATTATATTCCTTTTGGTTCTTGGTCAAATTCATCACCTTCTTCAAAGTACCCTTTGTTCTTTAATAATTCGTAGATGTGATAATATAAGGATTTATATATCCTATATCCAGTTGTTTTTTTATCTATAAACTGAATATTTAAATCATATCTTGCCGTAAATGTTTCAAATGATCCTACTGCTGCAGTTGATGAATATTGACTTCTAAAATCTCCAGTTACTAATTTTTCATATCCATTAAGATCTTCAACGAACATAAAAGTTTTTGTATTATACATCTTAAGCCTTGCAAATTCATTTTCGAATCTATCTCTATCCTTTATGCTACTAATAAGCTCATCTACAGAATTTTTCTTTTCTATGGCTATATCATTGCTGAAATACCAATCTCTATTAACTCCTAAAGGCTTGGTTTCTTCATTTGAAGCTATGTAACAGCTATAATCTCCCTGGTCCAACTTTTCAACTTTATATTTTATTTTTTTTCTATCAAAATAATCTTTAATATGTTCCCATCTTTGTTCCCTGGTATCACATATAATTGTTAAATTTTTTAAAAGTATCTTTTGTTCTTTATCACTAAACTTGTACTTCATTTTTTCTCCTTGCTTCTTATCTGCTATAACTAATAACATCAGCTTCGCAGTAACGGTTTGTACATATTATTTTAATCATATCTTCCCCTTCAAAAGCTTTGCGTTGAGTGGTTCAAGAGAACTTTCGTCGCAACTATCACACTCAAACATTGCATAGCTATTAACTGAATTAGTGTTTGTATAATTTTCTTCTGCTCTAAAGCAATCTTTTCTTTCTTTGCATTCTTTGTTGATACAAAATGTTATATCTTTCATGTACATATCCTTCTTTTCTGAAATTTTTTGAATTGTTCACTAACCAATCCACGCAATTTTCTCAATTTCATCTGTACTCATATTCACATACTTTTCATGCCCTATCCTTGCTTCTTCTGCAGTTTCATACCCTTCTGCTATTCTCCAATAATCTAAACCTTCTAACATTATCGCAGTTTCATATTTTCCGAACCATGCCATAAACATTGGTTTTACTGTTGAAACTATATATCCATCTTCTCTTTTAGTTAAATCAATTCTATTTACCATATTTAATTCCCCTTATTTAATTTATTTTTATAAGCTTCTCTTCCTACTGAATTATAAATTAATCCTAATTTTCTAATATTCTCCGTCCTATAACATCCACAACTCACACTTCTTTTTAAAGTATTATGTGTCATATAAGTAATATTCCCACATTCACATTTACATTTCCAAACTACACATCTAGACACTCTTCTATCTGTATATCCTATAACAGTAAGCATTCCAAACTTTTTACCTATAATGTTATTTATTGCTTGTGCCATTTTATCCTCCTATCTAACTCACAATATATTCAAATTATTCGTAGTATTAATTATCTTTTTCTAAAGTACACACATAATTTAGGTTTGTTTGCATTAACACATCTTAAAGGCCTTGATATTGCACAACACCATTGATCAGTTCTTCTATTAAACTCTCTTATATATCTGCAATCTTTACATTTAATCATCTTGAACACCTACCTTTACTAGAGAGTGATATATTCAAATTGTTCTCTTAAAATTTATCTTTGAACTAAAAATCAAACTTCCAAGTATACAGTTTAATTAAATCATCTTTATACTTTTCTAATGCCATTTCAGCTATTTCTCTTGATGTAAAATATATATCATTAGATTTATACATACATGCCCAATCAATTGTTAATACATTATGTCTATTTGAAAATGCAATATAATATTTTTCAGAACCATCATCCCAACCAACAACTTTTGCATTATGCTCCCAAGCAAATCTGTCTAACTTTCTCATTAAATCTTCTTTAAAAGAAATATATTCAGCATATTCTCTATTGTTGAAATAATTAGCAATATTAAACATGCGATTATCATAATCGCTATTATCTGCAAGTGTGGTAACAGACCCAGCTCTTTCTATAGCATAATACCAGTCTTTATAATCTACTCTTGCATAAGGGTTTTTCATTTCTTTAATTTCCTCAAAGTCAAGTTTTAATAATTCAGCTATTGAGATATTTTCAACTCCTAAGTAAGTATCTTTTTCAACATCTATCAAATTGCCACCTTTTACTTTAAATATTCTATTGCCGCACTTATATCTCTTGCCTTCTGCTTTTAAATCTAATTCTGTTATTTTCATAATCTCTTTCCTCCACTGCTATTCTCATCCTTTTAAAGTAAATCAAAAATCTTTAGAATAATTCCAATCACTTTTATTTCAAATTTCCCTATCTTTATTTGAATATTTCCAACGAAAAGTATCATTAATATGATTAAAAATAATTCTTGCATTACACTCCCCCTAAAAAATCATATTTTATATAAGAGTTAATTATATAACTCTTATATATTTCATTTCTATTCACCTACATTGAATATTGGGTTTACTCCACTTCCATTAACGGTGCTTAACTTTCCGTCCCATTTTTCAATAGCCATTTTCATAAGCATTTCTTTAGTTAATGATTTAGAAATTTCCTCATTTTTAATCTTTTCTGTTTCAGCATTTATTCTAGCTGTTTCCTGTTCTAGTAATGCTTTCTCTTGATTTAACTTTTCTGCTTCAAGTTCTTGGGCTTTTTGAGTTCTTGCATTAATTGAATTTTGAATACTTTCAGAAACTCTTGTAGCTGGTAATGTAGCACTTTCTACAAATATACCTAACTTACCTAATTCTTCTCTTAATGCTTCTGTTAATGCCTTATTAACCTCCGACTTCTTTTCTAAGTGTGCTTCAAGAACTGTATATCTTGATAACACTTCATTAGCTATAGTTTTTATTTTGCTTCTTAGATTTGTTGAAATTACAGTTTCTCCATTAACTCCTCTATACTTAGTGAAAACATTTGTTACTTGATTTGCATCAAAATTATATTGCATTTCAAAATCTACATTTACAACACCATCGCTGCAAGTTAAATCAAAACTTTCATCATCTTTTGATCCAGCTCTCTCATCTTGACTCATTACAAATGTTTCTGTTGCTACTGAATATAAAGTAACCTTTTTCGTTGGACTTACAATATGCCATCCTTGTGTTAATATTTCATCTTTTATTCCACCATTCATTGAATATTGGACTCCTACATATCCAGCCGGTATCTTTTCTGTCGTCATAAAAGTACCTGCTACCCCTCCTATTAATATAATTCCTGCTATTATTCCACCTAGTGTCTTACTCATTTTCTATCTCCTTTTTATCTGATATATTTTCCTTAAACTTATTAAATGATTTACTTGCTAAACTTCCTATTCCACCAAAAAGAAATGAAAATTAATATATAAAAAACTATATTCATATATTTCTCCTAACAAATTTGTAAATACATAGATAATTGCTAATGCTATTGTAGTTCCTACCATAATAGCTATATCTTAATAATTCATACTTTTTATCCATTATTCTCCTCAAAAGGGCATGTCCCCATCATCTACTGGCGTCATACCTTCAAAGCTTTCCTCTGAATTATCTTGTGCACTCCAACTTTGATTGTTTACGTTATTATTTCCTACAAACTCAAAATTTTCTATAATCACATTTGTTGTATACATTTTTGTTCCGTCTTGCGCTTGATAACTTCCAGTTCTTATATTTCCTGCAAGTGCTATTTGTCTACCTTTTGTAAAGTATTGAGCAATTGTTTCTCCAGTTTTCCCAAATGCTACACAATTTATAAAATCAGTTTCATCTTTTTTAAAAGCTCTTGCTACTGCAACTGTTATTCTGCAAATTGCAGTCCCGTCGCCCGGCGTATACTTTAGCTCCGGGTCTTTAGTTAAACGTCCTATTAAAACTACCTTATTCATTTTCTTTCTTTTCCTCCAACCTCTTAAGAGCTCTTATTAATATAAGTCCTATTTCACTTAACTCTCCACCTGTTAACTCATTTTCAACTTTATTAAATAAAGCCTTTATTTCCTTTGCTGGTTCCATTTATTTCTCCTAATATTCAATGTGTGTCTCATATAAATAACTTGCTTCTAAATCTGCTGTATGGAGCAATACTCCCCATCTATTTTTGGTCCAGCATCCACTTACTGTGTTCCAGTTTTCTTTTGGTTCATATCCTCCCATATGGGATCTTATTGCATACATTTCGTCAAGGGTTAAATTTATAAAGCTGCTTAATATAATTATTGATTTTTCTCCATGCCCTAATGGAACCTGATCATCAACCTTGTAAAAGGGAACTTTCTCCCATTTTCCTGTAACTTCATTCTTTTTATTTCTAGTGCTCGTTACATAAAAATTAACTTTGCATAAATCGTGAAGCAATCCACAGATAATTACACTTTCTAAAGGCATATTTAAATCTGTATAATGCTCTGCTTTAGCTTTTAAAACTCTATATACATTTAAACTATGTTGTGCAAGTCCACCTTCGTAGTTGCTGTGATACATAGTGCTCGCTGGAGCAGTAAAGTAATCATATTTACATAACCATTCAATTAATTTGTCCATTCCTGGCCTTTTTACAGTTTCTAAAATACTAATAATCTCTTTCTTATTAGCTTCAATATTTGCTCTTATTTCTAACTCTGTCATAATCTCAATTCCTCCTAATTGTTGATGTACCATTTACCTCTAATCTCTTGCAATGAAATTGTTATCGGTTCTCCACTCCACCAGGCTTCAGTAAATGTATCAAAATACGCATCATTTCCATTTTGTTTTTTATATCTGTATGGACCTTCACAGCTTTCAATCTCTTTCCCACCTTCATAAGCCTTAAATGCTTCCTCAAAAGTGTACTCTTTTCTTTTTAAAGTATATGTGTTATATAAATTAACACCCTCGTTCTCATTAAAATCTAGAACTCCATCTTCTCTAAGCCTTATAAAGCTTATAGGTGATACTTCATTTACCCAAACTTCACCTTCTTTAATTGTTTCAATTACTTCTCTAAATGTTTTCTTCATGTTATCACCCTTTACTATCTCAAAATCTTGCTCTTTAAAGCATAATCCCTCTAAGCCTTTTATATGCCAACGGTATTCTCCAAACCATTCATTGAATTTTAATTCACCTTCATAAATTTTCTTCCCAACTTCTAATTTAGTTAATCCTAAATCATTACTGCATCTAACTTTCATCTTATTTCCTCCTAAAATGGCAGTCTCCAATTTTCACTTTCTAAAAACTTTAAATCTTCAAGAACTTTCTTCATTTCTTCAAGATTAAGAGTTATCATTTGAAAGTCTTTTGTAATTTCTAGTACTGGATTATCATCTTTATCAAACTTTAGAAAACTTCTAAATCTATCCTTTTCAACATATCCTTCTATAAAATCATGAGCTTCCATTAATTTTATAAAATCTCTTTCTTCTATAGCACTGTCAATTATTTGTTTTATTTTATCTATAGCAATGTCAACTTTAGCCATACGTCCTCCCTTTACAGGTCGCTTAAACTTAATATCTTACTAACCTTTTTGATTGATTTACAATAATCACAGACACCACATCCAACAGGCTCAACTTTTCCTTCTTTAATTGCCTGGAATCTTTCGATATAAAATTCCATCTCTTGTAGTTTATTATCTGTATAACCCTTATCAATTCTTATAACGGCCTTATCTGGAATATCTTCTTTAGTTATGGCTATTATATATGGAATTAAGTCAACTCCAAATTGTTGTTTAATCAATTCTCTATAAACTGCCATTTGCTCTATATATCCATATTGCTCTATGAAGTTAAGTCCACTATATTTCTTATAAATCCCTTGAGTGGTTTTTAAATCTCCAAAAAAACCTTTATTAATATTTAATATGTCAACCATTCCACGCCATTTAACACCAAATATTTCCCCTTGAATTATTACTTCCTTTTCTCCCTGTAGAAAGTTATTGCAAACTTTATCTTTACTTAAAGTCTTTATCATCTTATCTGCAACTTGATAAGCACTTTTAAGTTGACCTTTTGTAGCTCCTCTAGAGCTGAATAATCCTGGATTATCTGCCTTGAACTGTTCAAGCGTTCCTTCGCTATAGGCGTGTATATATTTCCCTAATAGGAAGGCTTCATTGTCAGCTTGTCTATATTGCCCCTTTACTTTTGCTAGAGCTTTAGCTTCACATTGTTTAAATAGCTTGTACTGTGAAACTGAAAATGTACTTGAATCAGCTTCTGGTGTATAATAATTTTCTTTAGAAATCTCTATCATTTTCTTCTACTTCCTCAAATTCAGCTTCAACGATATCTTCTTTATCATCATTTTCAATAGTTCCATCATCTTCAAGTTCCTTTTCAATTTCCGACTTTTCACTCTCGACTGGTTCATTTTTAAATTCCATATCCGAAGATTCTTCCCACGCCTTTCCTTGCTCTATATTGTCAAAATCTAGCTCAATATGCTTGCATAACCTTCTTAGTACAGTTTTTTTTGCCATTTCTCCGAAACTTTTAGTCCACGCTGATCCATTTTTCGACTTAGAGAAGTTATCTCTTATGTATTCAATCTCAGCTTTACTCATAGTTTCATAAGCCATGCTTCCATCTTTGTAGTAAACTACAGCAAATGCTCCAATAATGCCGCTAGTATTAAAAGGAATAGGCTTGAAATTAATATACTGCTTTCCACCGTCAATAACTTCTTCAAAAAAATCCCCCTCTCTTACAAGTTTTGCGTATATATCCTTGATTGGGTTTATACTATATTTTTTACAAAGTTTTTCTTCCCCTTTGTAATCGGTCATAAATTGAGGTTGTCCCCCGTACGTTATTACATAGCATTCTTTGTTGAAGAAATCTAATCCTAAATATGCTCCTTTCATCAGGCACCTTGCTAAATTAAACTCTTGCCCTTTCATTTTTGTTATATCTAAATCATTTAAAACTGCTAGCGCATTTTGTTTGAATCGTAAAGGGTTAAAGTTTTTAGGTAAAGCTCCTGATTCTCTCTCTAACATAGTTGCAAGCATATTATTAGTTTGTTTTAATACTACGTTTTGCAATTGATTATTTACTGCCATTCTTCTTCACACTCCTTTTTATATTGCTCAATACAATCTTCACAGATAAAAACATCATTAATTTCATAGTAGATATCTCCTAGGAATATCCCGTAACCACAATCGCTACATTCATAAACTTGCTTAGTATTTTCTTGCTCATATCTATAATCATAAACACTTTCCATTCTTTATTTATTTCCCCAATTTAAATAATATTTTTTAGCTTCTTCTATAGCTTCTATATATGAAATTCCTTTTTCATCAACCAACTGGTGAGCTAGTTTAGCTACTTCTAAAATATAATTATCTATCATTTTTTCTCCTAAAATTTTATTGCAGCTTCTCTTAAAGCCTTCTTTGCATCTGCAAAAGTTTTGAAGCTTCCTATGTATTCGAATTTTTTTTGTCCTTTAGAAATTCTACATACCCATCTATCTATAGAAGCCTGGTATCCTATTCCTGGTATCCAGCTTTTCTTAGCAATAAACATATTCATTCTGTCTATTACCTTGCTTTTATATTTACTTAAATAAATAATACTTTCTTGTCCATGTTCATTAACCTTTAATGTCCATCCATTGCTAACAGTAACAATAATTGCTTGTCTATTTTCATCTGCAAACTTTCCTACGATTGATCCTATTTCTTTTGTTCTTAACTTGCATTCATCAACAAATTTTGTTTCTGTTATTTCTCCGTTTTTATCCGTAAATCCAAGGTGCTTTCTATATTTGTTGCAAATTATAGAATTACTCCCGTCCGGAAACACAAACTTACTTAGCTCTATCCATTTACAATCTTTGCATTCCATTTATTTAATCTTCTCCTTTGCTCCTTGCAAATATCTGCTTCCAATCTTCGACTAACTTCTAAAGCTCTTTCATCAGTCAGCCCATATTCATCAATAACTTTATGAAGTTCATCTCTTAATTCTTTCATAATTATCTCCTAATCTTCATCTATAATGATCAACTTTGCTATATCTATATTTAGAAGTTTCGACATCTTTCGCAATCTTTTAGCTCCTGGAAGTCGTTTCCCTATAATATAGGCAGTTACTGAACTCCTAGGCACTCCTAGAAATTCAGCAAACTCTTCATGGGTCATACCCCTTTTAATTCTTTCATATTCTAAAGTTTTAGAAAGTTTTTTAGTTCTTTCTAGTTTTTTCATTCTTTTCTCCTTTGATTCTGTTTTGAATTTCCATCAATTTAATTAAAATTTCTGTCATAAATTCACCTCACTTTTAAATAAAGTGTAACATATTCGGACAAATTCGGACAAACTTCATCACTATTACCCTTTTGTGATTATATGAGTTTAACTCTTTTATTCTTATCTTTTCTCTTTTTATCTCTATTTATAATTATTTTTTATATTTTCTTACAAAAGTTCCAACAGTTTTTTGTCCGCTTTTGCTTGTATTTGTTTGATTTTTTCTTTTATTTATGATATTCTTAAAAAAAAGAAAGGAATGATATAATGTCATTAGCTAAGTTTTTAAAAACAGATAGGGAAAGTAAGTGTATGACTCAAGAAGAATATAGTAAGGCTGTTGGGATAAGTAGAAGTACTTTAGCTTCTTTAGAAACTGGAACTAGAATGCCATCCAAAGCAAACAGTAAAAAATTAGTGGAATACTTTAGAAAGCCTCTTGCTGATCTTATCGGGGAAGAAACTATCTCTAAACTATCTACGTTAGAAACTACAAACTTATTAATAGATTCATTGATAGAAAAAGGTCAAATTAAAGATGAAAATATTGATGATAAAATCAAATCTTTAATTTGGGAAAGTTTGAGTTTAGAAATTCAATTGAAGCTACAAATGAAAAAATCAAAATAAAAAGAACACTATTTTAGTGTTCTTTTTATTTTATCTTAAAGATTTCTTTTCTAATTCATTTTTATTTTTACAATTCATTTGAATTTTTAACAGCTTTATTATTATTTCATCAATATTCTTTTCCTTCATGCCAAACACTCTCCATTTATTCTTAATTTAGATTATATACCTGTACAAACATATGTTCAATATGTAAAAGTTTTTTTCTTTTCTGAATGTATTATAATACAAAAAAATATTCCCTCCAGGAATATTTCGACAAAAAAATTTCAAATTGTGGTAATTCTATGTAATTTCTTAATTCTATTGTAAAATATCATAATTTAATTAAAATTATACCTATAAACACTATTTTCCACGTCATATTATGCCGTATTTTGTCGAAAAGTTTTCAGGGGATTAATGATTAAAAATGCTCGCGCTAAAAAGAAAATAACTCAACTAGAATTAGCAAAGAAGTTAAATGTATCTCAATCTTACATGTCTAAGATAGAAAATAGAAAAACAAAGACTATAAGTATAGATTTAATATTAAATCTGTCTTCAATATTAGAAATAGATCCAGTTGACTTATTTATATTTCTAGCAGACCTATATAATCAAGGAAAGTAATACTTACTAATTTAAATTATTTAGTAATATTAACTTTCTTTTTTTATTGTTTATTATTCTATAATTGTCCTTGGAGGACTAAAAATGGATAAATTAGGCGAAAGATTAAAGGCATTAAGAAAAGAGCATAGATATACACAAGAGTTTTTAGCTGATTATTTAAATGTTACAAGACCAGTTATAGGTAATTATGAAAAAGGGATAAATGAACCCCCTTTACAGACATTAGTAAAATTAGCAGATTTATATCAGGTATCTTTGGACTGGCTCACTGGCAGGACAAATTCAAAATACAATTTCAATTTAGAAAGCAAAGAAAATAAAGAAGTCGTAATAAAGCTATATGAAGCCTTAAAGGATTTTAAAATAGAAAAAAAATAAAGTGTATCTTTATATCAAGATACACTTTTTGTGGATAAATTCAAAAAAAAATATTTTTTCTGTTGATAATTTTTGGAATATAAGCTACAATTATGCCTATAAATCAAAAAAATATAAAAAAGCACCCTTTAAGTTCCAGTCGCCAAACTAATAACTTAAAGGGCTCACACCTAAGAAGGTTTAATTCCTTAAGAACTTTTTTTAATCTTATACGTTTTATTATATATATAATGATTAATTTAGTCAAGGATTTAAAGCCTTCTTAGGGAAACTTTTTTATGTTTTTTTAAGGAGGTATTTTTTTATGGCAAAAAGTAGATTATTAATGAAAGAACAACCACTTGTGGTAGATAGAACACTGGCTACACTAATAGGACTTAATGAAGCTCTAGTGCTTCAACAAATAGAGTATTGGGTAAACATTAAAGAAACTTCAGATAAAAAAGGGAAAAGAACAATAAAAGAAAATTATGCAGATGGTTTCTATTGGACATACAATACTGTAGAAGAATGGGCAGAAGAATTTCCATTTTGGAGTCACGATACTGTAAAAAGAACACTAAAAAAACTTAGAGATAATAACTATGTTGTTACTGGTAACTATAATGAGAAAGCTTATGATAGAACTTTATGGTATAGAGTTAACCACGAAGAACTAATAAAGTTAGATGAAAAAAATAGCCTTGGTGCAAATTGCACTAATGAGGAAACATCAGATGTTCAGGAAGAAAAAAACTCGGAAGGGTTGAAAACAGACATTAGTGCAAAATGCCCTAATGGAAAAGTGCAAAATGCCCCAATGCAAAAGGGCAATATGCCCCAACCTATACCTAAGACTTCTACTAAGACTTCTACTGAGATTTCATCTAGTAGTAGTAGTAAGGGTAATACCCCTGATTCAATTTATTCATTGATAGATTTATTTGATAACTCTATTTGTAAATTGAAAAAGACTACAACAGTAAAGTTTATGAATTATATAGAAAAATATGATCAAGATTTTATTAAAGCTATAATAGCTTATTGTGAAGAAAGAAATGCAAAATCATTTTCTTACTTTCAAAAAACTATAGATAGATATATAAGCGAAGATATAACAACTGTAGATGCTCTAAACAGTTCTATAGAAAACTTCAAGGATGAAAATAAAACAAAAAAGAATAATGCGTTAAAAGCTAAAGATGAAGCTAGAAAAGAAAAAGAATTCGAAGATACAATTAACGAGAATATTTTAGAAGATATGATTAACAACAAGAATACTGTTGAAGAAACTCAAAATAAAATTAACGCTGGCGAAAATGTAAATGAACTAAAAGAATTGCTAAAAAAAGATATGACTGATGTACAATTCAAGACTTGGATAGCTGGATTAGATTTAAGGCTTAATGCTAATGAATTATTCATTGTTTGTCCAAATTCGTTCACAAAAGATGTTCTTATAAAAAGATATGAATATATAATTAAAAATGCAGTAAAAAAAGCGGGGCTTAATGTAGAAATAGAATATGTAGTGTCTTGATAATGACACTACGGTTCTTTCATTCATAAAACTATGAAATAATAGTCAGTTAGGAATTTAATATTTGGGTTAAATTTAGGTTAAATTTAGGTTTTTTAAAAAAAGTGTTTACATTTAGGTGATATTTAGGTATAATTTAGGTGTAGAAGAAATTATTAATTCCTAAGGAGGATAAATTATGAAAAAATATGTATTAAGTGCCGATATTGGTAAGTATGAAACAGAGATTGTTGGAAGATGTTTAGATGGTACAAAAGATGACATCAAAACAGTTCGTCTTAGAACAAAAATGTATGACTTGCAAGATGGCTATATAGATGTAGAAGGAGAAAGTCATTTAGTTAAATTAAATGGTAAAGAATATATTGTAGGAGAGCAAGGACAAAGTAAAAGTGATGATACTACAAAAACACAGTTCTTACATCAATTAAGTTGTTACACAGCTATAACTCAACTTTTAGAACCAGGAACTAAGGATAACTTAATATATATGGTTTTAGCTTGCCCTTTAAGTGTTTTATTAATACAAGATGCCAAAGAAGAATATAAAGAGTTTATTAAAGGTGATGGATCTATAAACATAACTGTAGATGGAAAAGAATATGAATTCACTATAGAGGAAATAATGATAAAAGCTGAAGGTGCTGGAATAATGTATTTAGAACCAAAATTATTTACAGAACAATCTACAGCTATAGTAGACCTTGGTGGATTAAACATGGGATTTAGCCTGTACAATAATGGCGTTTGTAAAAAAGAAGATAGATTTATCGAGGAATGTGGAACAGATAGGTTATTAGATTTAGTAAGAGAACAATTATCTATTTATAAGAAAGGTAATTTAATAGATAAAAATATTGCTGAAAAAGCTTTAAATGAAGGTGGGCTTAAAAAATCAGGTAAATTAGATGTAGATAGTGTTATATATGTAGAAAATGCTAAAAAGAAGTATTATGATGAAGTTTTAAATCATATAAAAGCTCATAAATTTGATATAGATGTATTTGATAGGATTGTATTTGTTGGTGGAACTGCTCAACATATTAAAAATAATATAACTAAAAACTTAGAGCATGCGTATGTACCAGCAAATTCTCAATTAAGCACAGTCGAAGGTAACTATAAAGTTGCTATAAAAAAATATGGTAATTTGTAAGAAGGTGATGTATTATGCCAAGCATAGATAAAGAAGGTGGAGGAATAACTATTACGTTTGCTGCCAAGAACGAAGATGTTAGGAAACTCCTTGTTGAGTACAAAAGAAAAAAGATTAGATTAACAGATTATATATGTGATGCTATTAGATTTTATGAAAAAAATAAAGATAAAAAAGATAGCATTGATGAAGAAAAAATTATAAAAATGATACATGACGAAGTTGAAAAGAGATTAAATGATAAACTTAAATCTATTGAATTAGTAGAAAAAAAAGAATCTAATAAAGACGAAAATCTTGAAGATGATTTAGATCATGTAGTTATTACTGAGGATTAGCAGGAGTATATTTTGCATGGAAAGTGGGATTTATAAAATAGTTTGTAATGCTACGCAAGGAGTATATATAGGTCAATCTATTGATGTATATAGGCGTTGGGAAACTCATTTAAGAGACTTAAGAAATAACAAACATTGTAATAAACTTCTTCAAGAAGATTTTTTAAAATATGGAGAAATAAGTTTTGATTTTTCTATAGTCTCTTTATGTGAGCCAGAAGTGTTGGATTTATTAGAAGTATATTATATAAAAAAGTATAAGAAAGAAGGAATATCTTATAATTTAACCAAAAGCGGAACAGGAAGGCACAAGGAAAAACCTGTATTAACAATGGATGAATATAAGGAAATAATTAAATTTAGACAAGAAAATGTAATAATAAATGATAAAGATTTGTCCAAGATACTGGAGATACTTAAAAAACTAAGACAAAGCGATCTATCAAGAAGGTGCTATTTGGATGATATTCTAGATAATAAATTGAGTTTTAGAAAATATGTTTTCACGGAAGGTGATTTAGAAAAGAGCTTTAAAAAAGTAAAAGAAGTTCTTTCGTTATCACAACTTGTTATTATAGATTATATTATTAAATATATGAATAACAAATATTCAAGTGTAAGGGAAATTCTAGATATAGCAGTTGATTTTAATAACTTAAAAATTGAAAAAAAATATTATTAAATTGTACAGTAAAAAAAACTGGGGAAACCTTTATTAAAGAACTATATATTTAAATAAATAAAAAAAGGCAGTAAAATATATTACCACCAACTTCGCAACTTGATTGTAACATATTTTTTCTGCCTTTACAAGAAGGAGAGTAAAAAATGAACATAATAATTATTAATGGAGTAACTTTAGAAACTATTTTAGGGGTTTTAGTGGCTTGGGC
>ERZ772991.1950-NODE-1950-length-16032-cov-22.720661_pt1 | contig 16032 bp, 12 predicted proteins | sample MGYA00511128_ERZ772991 | MGnify/ENA primary metagenome ERZ772991 (study PRJEB29015, sample SAMEA2737655) | human gut metagenome | biome: human gut; feature: human-associated habitat; material: faeces | place: China | collected 2012 ... | reverse complement strand
CAGTATGCAGCAAAATTTGCCGAAAAGACGCAGGCAGATGCCTATGCACACAAGTTCTAAAAGCAAACTTCTATCCGCAAGGGTAGTTTAAATATATTTATTCAATGAGAAAATCTGCCCGTTTTTCCGCAGGGGAAACGGAGATACAGAAAGGAAGAATTTACTATGGGAAAGATTATTGGTATTGACTTGGGTACAACAAACTCCTGCGTTGCCGTTATGGAAGGCGGTAATGCAGTCGTAATCCCCAACGCAGAAGGTGCGAGAACTACGCCGTCTGTTGTCGGCTTCTCCAAGAATGGTGAGCGTCTGGTAGGTCAGACCGCAAAGCGTCAGGCAATTGCAAATCCGGAGCGTACCATTTCCTCCATCAAGCGTCACATGGGTTCTGACTACAAGGTTGACATTGACGGCAAGAAGTACACCCCGCAGGAAATTTCCGCAATGATCCTCCAGAAGCTGAAGACCGATGCAGAAGCATATCTGGGTCAGCCGGTAACCGAAGCAGTTATCACTGTTCCGGCATACTTCACCGACTCTCAGCGTCAGGCAACCAAGGACGCCGGACAGATCGCAGGTCTGACTGTAAAGCGTATCATCAACGAGCCGACTGCTGCTGCACTTTCTTATGGTATCGATAAGGAAGACGACCAGAGAGTTATGGTATACGACCTCGGCGGCGGTACATTCGATGTTTCCATTATCGAAATGGGCGACGGCGTACAGCAGGTTCTGGCTACCGCAGGTAATAACCGTCTGGGCGGCGACGACTTCGACCAGAGAATCATCAACTGGATGGTAGAAGAATTCAAGAAGACTGAGGGCATTGACCTCTCCAACGATAAGATGGCAGTACAGCGTCTGAAAGATGCCGCAGAAAAGGCAAAGATCGAGCTGTCCTCCACCACCACCACCAACATCAACATTCCGTTCATCACCGCTGATGCAACCGGTGCAAAGCACCTGGATATGAACCTGACAGTTGCAAAGTTCAACGAACTGACCAAGGACTTGGTAGACGCTACCATGGGACCGGTACAGCAGGCTCTGTCTGACAGCGGTCTGTCCCCGTCTGACCTGAACAAGATCCTGATGGTCGGCGGTTCTTCCAGAATTCCGGCAGTACAGGAAGCTGTTCGCCAGAAGCTGGGCAAGGAACCGTTCAAGGGTATCAATCCGGACGAATGCGTTGCTCTGGGTGCTGCATATCAGGGCGGTGTCCTCGGCGGCGATGTTAAGGACGGTCTGCTGCTGCTGGACGTTACACCGTTGTCCCTGGGTCTGGAGACCATGGGCGGTGTATGCACCAAGATCATTGAGCGCAACACCACCATCCCCACCAAGAAGAGCCAGATCTTCTCCACTGCTGCTGACAACCAGCCCAGCGTTGAAGTCAACGTTCTGCAGGGCGAACGTGAGTTTGCCCGCGACAACAAGAGCCTGGGTACCTTCCACCTGGATGGCATCGCTCCGGCTCCGCGCGGCGTGCCCCAGATCGAAGTTACCTTTGATATCGATGCCAACGGCATTGTGCATGTAAGCGCTAAGGACCTTGGCACCGGCAAGGAGCAGAGCATTACCATCACTGCTTCCACCAACATGAGCAAGGATGACATCGACAAGGCCGTTAAGGATGCCGAGCAGTATGCTGCTGAGGATAAGAAGCGCCGCGAAGATGTTGATGCCCGCAACAACGCCGACCAGATGGTGTTCCAGACCGAAAAGGCTTTGGGCGAGCTGGGCGACAAGGTCTCTCCGTCCGAGAAGAGCGAGTGCGAAGCTAAGCTGAACGCCCTGAAGGAAGCCCTGAAGGGTACCGATATTGAGGCCATCAAGGCAAAGCAGGACGACCTGCAGAAGGCTTTCTACGCCATCAGCGAGAAGGTTTACCAGCAGGCTGCCCAGCAGCAGGGCCAGCAGCCGGGCGCTGACGCCCAGCAGGGCCCCACGGGCAATGCCGGTTCCGCCCCGAAGGATGACGGTGCTGTTGACGCTGACTTCCACGAGGTGTAAGATAACAGAATAAACAGGGGAACATCCCTGTAACCCAAAAGGCCGCCGCCAGGCAATTCCGGCGGCGGCCATTGTGGGGTTAAGCCCACAAAGCTGCGTCCCGTCCGTAGGGGCGCACAGCGTGTGCCCGCAGTGAAATCACGTTGCCGCTTGCAGGCACAGGCTGTACGCCCTTACGGACAAAGAACCGGCTGTTCCCATAGGGGAAAGGAATAAAAGTCAACTTACTTCAACACATAAAGGTGTGATCATATGGCAGAAAAAAGAGATTATTACGAGGTGCTGGGCATCGGCAAAAACGCCACGGATGCCGAGATCAAGAGCGCCTACCGCAAACTTGCCAAAAAGTACCACCCTGACCTGAACCCCGGCGATAAAGAAGCCGAGGAAAAGTTCAAAGAGGTCAACGAAGCCAACGATGTGCTTTCCGACCCGCAGAAACGCCAGCGCTATGATCAGTTCGGTTTTGCCGGCGTAGACCCCAACTATGCGGCTGCCAACGGCGGCGGTGCAGGCGGGTTCGGCGGTGGTTTTGGCGGCGTGGACCTGGGCGACATCTTTGGCGATATCTTTGGCGGCGGATTTGGCGGTGGATTCAGCGGCTTTGGCGGCGGTTCTTCCACCCGCACCGCCAATGCACCCCGCAAGGGCCATGATATTCAGGCCAGCGTGATCCTGACCTTTGAGGAAGCCGCCCACGGCTGCTCCAAGAAGATCACCATCAATCGCCAGGATACCTGCCCCGACTGCGGCGGCACCGGTGCGGCCAAGGGTACCAGCCCCGAAACCTGCCCCGACTGCGGCGGCCGTGGTTATGTTGTAACACAGCAGCGCACCCCCTTTGGCGTAATGCAGAGCCAGCAGCCCTGCAGCCACTGCGGCGGCCGCGGCACCATTATCCGCAACCCGTGCAAGACCTGCCGCGGCACCGGCAAGACCGCCGCGCGCAAGAGCCTGGAGATCAATATCCCCGCTGGTATTGATGATGACCAGAACATTGCACTGCGCGGCCAGGGCGATGCCGGTTCCAACGGCGGCCCGGCCGGCGATGTGATCGTGCATGTTACCGTTAAGGCCGACCCGATGTTTGAGCGTGACGGGTACGATGTTACCATCCATGTGCCCATCACCTTCAGCCAGGCTGTGCTGGGCGATGACGTTGAGGTGCCCACCGTGGATGGCCGCATTGTGCAGCATATCCCCGAAGGCACCCAGAGCGGCACCAAGTTCCGCCTGCGCGGCCAGGGCATCCAGTACCTGAACGGCCGCGGCCGCGGCGACCAGTATGTGATCGTCGATGTTGAGATCCCTAAAAAGGTCACCCGCGCCCAGCGCGAAGCCCTGAAAGCTTTTGAGGACAGCATGAAAGAGGATAACTACGAAAAGCGCAAGGGCTTCTTCAAGAACCTGCGCGACCGTTTCTCGTAATGCAATAACATGCCCCCGCCTGGTAATGCAGACGGGGGTGTTTTTGTATCAGTTAATTATAGCAATATCACGACCTCTTTATGTGATTTTTACATAGATGATATCATTCTCTAGCCTAAAAAGATAGAGGAAAAATGAGAAAAGTAAAGTGCAGTAAGGCTAATATTGCACTTTCGCCAATCATCATGTATAATAAAACTGTCTGTAAGCAACCTAAAGCAGGGGAGGGCTTCATGCAAAAAATCAAAGATTTCTGCAAGCGGCACCGCCTGCTGTGGCTGACTTTGCTGGTGGCGCTGGCTGCCGCTGCTGTGGCCGCGTGGGCCGGGTTTGACCTTGGCCAGCGGGTGGATAACCAGCCGGTGTATGAAATCGTCAACGATGATTATACCCGTACCGTTGTAATTCCTGCCACGGCGGACGCTGCAACGCAGGATGACGGCACAACCGGGTTGTACCTGCCCGTTCCGCTCAAAAGCGGGCAGCGCATTTACGGGGTTCGACTGGACCTGACCACCCATAATTGGGCGTTCCGGCATGGCACCCTGTACGCTGCACTGCTGGATGCCGATGGCAACGCCGTGGCGAACGGTGAGCTGGACTGCATTACCATTAAAGATGACACCTTTGCGGCCATCACGTTTGATGCGCCCTATACCGCCCCCGGCACAGCCGATGCCGAAGCGGATTATGACCTGGCAAACCCCAACATGACCCTACGCCTGTGGTATACCCCCGGCGATGACTGGGATGTGTACCACCTGCTGGGCCTTTGGACGGATGCCGACACCAGCCAGCAGATGACCCGCCGGAATGCAAACGGTACAACGGATTCCATCGTCGGGCATCCGGCATTGCAGTATGTCGTCAATGATTCCGGCAGCTGGTCCCATGTGATCTCCCGCCTGCTGGGCGTGCTGACCTTTGCGGCGGTGGTGGCGGGCTTTATCCTGCTCACCCACCGCGCCAAGCTGTGGCAGGTGGTGCTGGTGTGCGGTGCGGTGCTGGGCGTGGCGTTTGCCTTTTTAACGCCGCCCCTTGTCGGCCCCGATGAATACACCCACCTGGCCAAATGCTACCGCCAGTCCAGCACATTGCTGGGCCAGCCGGTGGCGGACGATGATGATATGCTGCTGGTGCGCAGCTGCGATGCTCCTTATTTCAAAAATCATACCGGTGATATCGGCATTTACGCTTACAAGGAAATGCTGGAACACCTGGGAGATGCGGGCTGCAGCGGTGAAACGACAGTCAGCTCCGATACCTATGTAACGGCGGACCCCATCAACAATACGCTCTACCTGGGTCAGATTGCCGGCATTACGCTGGCGCGCATGATGGGGCTTGGCTTCCATGGCATGCTGCTGTTGGGGCGGCTGTGCAACCTGGCGCTGTACCTGGCATTGGCTGCGGCTGCAGTCAATATTGCACCCCAGCGGCTGCGCGGCATTTTTGCCGGTGTAGCACTGCTGGCCCAGCCCTTGCAGCTGGCGGGCAGCCTTTCGGCGGACGCCGCCGTGCTGGGGTATCTCTTCTGCTTTACTGCGCTCTGCCTGACCCTGCGCACCCGCCCGGCCCGCTGGCCGGAAACGGTGGCTGCTGTGGTGCTGGCGGCGCTCATCGGCCCGGCCAAGGCAATTTATCTGCCCGCCGTGCTGCTGATCTTTATGATTCCCGATGCCAACCTTGCCTTGCCCGGCAAGCGCTGGCCGGTTGGCCCCATTGCCAAAGTTCTGGCGCTGGTGCTGGCCGCTATCGGCTGGGTGCAGGTCAATATGGGCGCTGCTTTGTATGCAGCCCGCGATGTGGATACCGTGGGCATCCTGCGCGCCGGTGGTGCCGCCGCGGCTGGTGCCGCTTTGCTGGCGCTGCTGTACTGGAAGATCCGCCGCGACCCCAAAAAGAAGAAAATCTTTTTGGGTGCCATTGCCGCGGTTGTGGTGCTGGCCATCCCGGTTGGGCTGTATAAGCTGACCCACATGTGGGGCGGCTTAACGCCGGAACAGCTGGTTGGCTCCATTCAGGAAAACGGCGATTCCATCTACACCTATTCCGCCGGGTATATCTGCCGCAACCTGCCCAACACGGCCAAACTGCTGCTGCGCTCTTTCAGTGCGCAGGGGGCGCAGTGGGTGCAGGGCGTGCTGGGCACTGCCCTGGGCGAACCCATTGTGTATACCGTGGATGCCAGCTGGGTGCTGGGGGTTGGCTTTATCCTGGCTTTGCTGGCCGCGGCGCTGCCGCAGGCGGGTGAGACCGTACCTCTGGGCCGCCGCACCAAAGCGGGCGTTTGGGGTATTGTTCTCTGCGTGATTGCCCTTTCGTTCGTCACGGCGCTCAACTGGACCCCCATCAATTACACCACTATTTTTGGCCTGCAGGGGCGCTACTGGCTGCCCGTGCTGCCGCTGGTGCTGGCGCTGGTGCACCACAACCGCACCTTTGCCGTGCAAAAGCCCGCAGAGCGCAAGGCGGTATTTGCCATGCTCTGCCTGACATCGTTCGTCATTCTGCAAGGCGCGGGTTTGTACGCGACCTTCCAGATGCCGTCATAAATTATCATTTTATACGTTTTGTATCATGCAGAAAGGAACATTACCATGACTGTTACCCGTAATACCATCATTGCCGAAATCCTGCAGAACGATCCTTCCCAGGGCTGCGTGCCCATCTTTTTGAACACGGGTATGCACTGCCTGGGCTGCATGGCTGCCCATGGTGAGACCGTGGAGCAGGCCTGCATGGTCCACGGTGTGGACCCCGACGAACTGTGCGCCGAACTGAATGACTACTTTGCACACCTGTAAGCCTGTGCCGCACCTGGATGCGCGGCTGGCCGCCGCGGCTGCCTATGTGCGGCCCGGCCATATTGCCGCCGATATTGGGTGTGACCATGGAAAACTCAGTGCATGGCTGGCGGGCAGCGGTTGCTGCCCGCTTGTTTTTGCATGTGATCTGCGGGAAGGCCCGCTGCAAAAAGCCCGCATGACCTGCGCCCCCTGGGCGGATAAGATCCAGTTCCGCCTCGGTTCCGGCTTGAGTGTGCTGCAGCCGGGGGAGGCAACGGAGATCATCATTGCCGGCATGGGGGCCGAAACGGTGCTGGAAATCCTGGATGCCGCCCCCTGGGTGAGGAACGAACAGTATAACTTTGTTTTTGTACCCGCCACCAAGCACAGCGTTTTGCGCAAGGGCCTTGCCCAGCGCGGCTTTGCCTTAAAAAGCGAGACACTGTGCCGTGCAGCCGGGCGGCTGTATACCGTGATCAACGCGCAGTATACCGGCCGGGCAGCGGAGCCCACCGGCCTTGCCTGCCTGTGCGGCAAAACGCAGGGCCAGCCCGAAGCCCAGGCCTACCGTGAACAGCAGCTGGTCAAACTGAAAAAATACCGCCTGGGCCTTGCACCCGGCCCGCAGGCGGATGGGGTGGATGCCCTGATACAGGAAATGGAGGATGGACTATGGCCGTAAAAGTACAGCAGGTACTGGAAATTCTGGAACAGATCGCCCCGCCGGAGCTGGCTTGCAGTTGGGATAACGTGGGCCTTTTGGTGGATGCCGGACGCCCGGTCACCTCCATTATGACGGCGCTGGATATTACCGCCGATGTGGTGCGCGATGCCGCCGAAAGCGGGTGTGAGCTGATTGTAAGCCACCACCCGGTCATCTTTGACCCGCTGCGCCGCGTGACGGCGGAGGATGTGCCCGCAATGCTGCTGCAGAACGGCATTTCGGCCATCTGCATGCACACCAATCTGGATGCCGCTCCCGGCGGTGTGAACGATGTGCTGGCAGACCTGCTGCGCATTGAGAACCGCCGTGATTTCGCCGATAACTGCGGCCGCATCGGCACGCTGAACGTGCCCACCACGGCCCAACAGCTGGCCGAAACCTGCAGCCGGATGCTGCACACCCACTGCAAGTTTGTGGAAGCCGATCACCCGGTAGAAAAGCTGGCCGAAGTGAGCGGCGCAGGCGGCAGCTATTTGCAGCAGGCCATTGACGAGGGCGCAGACTGCCTGGTGACAGGCGAAGCCGCCCACCACATTGCCATTTTGGCAAAGCAGAAAGGCGTGGGCCTGGTTGTTGCCGGGCACTGGGGAACGGAACACCCGGTGGTGTTTGCCCTGGCGGATGCCCTGACCGAGCGCCTGCCCAAAGAAGTTACTGTGGCCCCCAGCCTGGCCGATGTTGACCCTTACAGCTACCTGTAACCCCTGCGGCGGCTGAACACTATGGGGTGGGATGAACCCATCCTGCCGCGTGAGAAGAATGCTGTCGTTTTCATAAAACCCTGCCCCAAAAGAAAAGGAGTACCACCATGGCATTGGATGCCGCGACCCTTGCGCTGGTCGCAAATGAACTGAACAGCACCCTGCTGGATGCCAAAATTGATAAAATTTTTGAGCCGACGCGGGATGAAGTGCTGATGACCCTGCGCACTCGCACCCAGACGTTCAAGCTGCTGCTGTCTGCCCGCAGCGGCTCGGCGCGTGTCTGCCTGACCAAAGAAAGCTTTGAAAACCCGCTCACCCCGCCGGGCTTTTGCATGCTGCTGCGCAAACACCTGACCGGCGGCCGTCTGACAGGGCTGCATATGGAACCCGGCGACCGCATTGTGTTTTTTGACTTTTTGTGCACCAATGAGATGGGCGACCTGGTAACCAATACCCTGGCTGCCGAGCTGATGGGCCGTTACTCCAACCTGGTGCTGATCCAGAGCGGCAAGATCATCGATGCCCTCAAGCGCGTGGATTTTGAGGACAGCGAGATCCGCCAGCTGCTGCCCGGACTGCCGTATACGCTGCCGCCCAAACCCAATAAGCCGGATTTTCTGGCAACCAGCGCCGCCGCCATGGTGGCCGCTGCCTGCGAAAAAGACCTGCCGGTGGCTTCTGCTTTGGGCAAAGCGGTTGGCGGTGTCGGCCCCGTTGTTGCGCGGGAGGCTGTGTGGCGTGCCTTTGGCGGCGAAACGCCCCTGCTGGCCTGTGACCTGGACGAAGCGCAGAAGCAGGCCCTGTGCGCCGCAATCGAAAACCTGAAGGATGAACACGCTGCAGGCGGCACCCCCACGGCGGTGCGCATCCCCCAGCCGGACGGTGTGAACAAGCCGGTAGAGTTCAGCTTTTTTATCCCGCAGCAGTACGGCAGTGCGGCCATTTTAACGCAGTACCCCACCTACAGCGAGCTGCTGGAGGATTATTACGCCACTAAGGACCGCGCCGAGCGGTTGAAGCAGAAGAGCCGCGAGCTGTACAAAGCGGTGCATAACCTGTACGAACGCGCTGTGCGCAAACAGTCCGCCCGGCGGGAGGAACTGGCCCAGAGTGAAAAAGCCGATACCCTGCGCCTGTACGGCGAGCTGCTGCAGGCCAACCAGTGGGCCATCCAGAAAGGCGACCGCCAGGCCACCGTGCAAAACTACTATACCGGCGAGGATGTGACCATCCGCCTGGACCCCCGCCTTGGACCCAACGAGAACGCGCAGAAATACTTCCGCGATTATAAAAAGAAGCAGACCGCCGGCCAGATGCTGAAAAAGCTGCTGCTCGAGGGCGAGGATGAGATCGAATACCTTGCCAATGTTCTGTATGAGGTGGAGACTGCCCCCGGCGAGCAGGCCCTGAACGAAGTGCGCGCTGAGCTGAAAAGCCAGGGCTACCTGAAATACTATAAGCAGCGGGAACGCAAACAGAAACCGGCGGATTTCCTGCGCTACCGCTCCAGCGATGGCTTTGAAATTTTGATCGGGCGCAACAACCTGCAAAACGATAAGCTGACCCTGCACACTGCCCGCGGCAAGGATGTCTGGTTCCATGTACAGAAAGCCCCCGGCAGTCATACGGTGGTTATGAGCCGCGGCGAGGATGTGCCGGACACCACCAAACAGGAGGCCGCAGAGCTGGCTGTGCTGCACTCCAGCCAGAATGGCGGTGCCAAGGTGCCGGTGGATACCACCGAGGTGCGCAACATCTGGAAAGCCAACGGCGCCCGCCCTGGCATGGTGCTGTATAACGATTATACAACGGTCTATATTACCCCGCGCGCCGGGCTGGAAGAGCAGCTAAGGAAAAAATAAAGGAACATATGTTAATGAAATGACCACGCTAAGTGCGAGCGTGGTCATTTTTTTTGAATAAAGTAGGATATTTTTGTAAATAGGAGTGAAAAATGAAAAAACGTGTGGTATAATTTGAAAAGATGAGGAGAGGGAAAGTGAAATGAAAGTCTTAGTTACAGGCTTTGACCCGTTCGGAGGGGAAAGCATCAACCCGGCTTACGAAGCTGTTAAAATGCTGCCGGATGAAATTGCCGGGGCGCAGATCATCAAGCGGGAAATCCCGACAAGCTTTACCCGCGGCACCGCAGAAGTGGTGCGCCAAATCGAACTTTGCCAGCCGGATCTGGTGCTGAATGTGGGCCAGGCAGGCGGCGCTGCTGGTTTGCGTGTAGAACGGGTAGCCATCAACCTGGCGGATGCCCGTATCCCGGATAATGACGGCGCACAGCCGGTGGACGAACCGCTGGTACAGGACGGCGCCCCGGCATATTTTGCCAAGCTGCCGGTCAAGGCCATGGTGCGCGGGGTACAGGCAAAGGGCTATCCCTGCCAGCTGTCTTACACGGCAGGTACTTACGTCTGCAATGCGGTCATGTATACCGTGCTGCATACCGTGCAAAGCGATCCCCATATACGGGCGGGCTTTGTGCATGTGCCGTATGCAGCCAGCCAGCTGGAAGGCAAAGCTGCGGGTACCCCGGCCATGCCGCTGGCAGACATTACCGCGGCCCTGGCAGCTGCCATTGAAGCCGCTGTGCAGAATAAGACCGATTTGAAAGAACAAATGGGCAGGCTGGATTAAAAACAGCGACTGCTCGAAATAAAATGGGGGGGGGGTAAGCGTTATGCTGACCAATAAAGAAATTGAAGTTTTGTGCTACTGCCGCGGCTGCCTGAACCGGAAGTGCGGCCTTGATCTGGAACGGAGTGATATACAGTATTATTATGATGTGCTGAATATCTGCAAGTGCTGCCAACAGGAAAAGCATGTTGTGTTCAGCATCAAACCGCTTTCCCGCTGGAAGCTCCTGAAAGGGCACAGCCCCCGTTACAGCAGAAAATAAGTAGTATGGAGCTTGAATCAGGAGGGCGATAACAAGGCAAAGTGTACATTTGATGAGCAAATGTGCAGTAAATATGATTGACGAACCACACCGCGCGTGCTATACTAGCAATCAACCATCGGAGGGTTGATTGTTCAAAAGAAACAATGGCTGGATAAGATGCCGGGCTGAAATGCCCGTGTCTTATCCAGCCATTTTTGTGGGGCAGCTGCCGGCCGGTGGAACCATACGAACAAAGGGTGCCGAAAGCGAGAATTCTTTCGCACCAAATTGACAAGGACAGCATTGAAACGCTGGATCAGAAAGATGGGCTGTTCAATCCGGTTAAGGTTGAAGATGTTCGGACTTTTGATTCGATAAGCCAGGACGCAATGGAAGAAAGGGCTATTGAAAACGGTATTTTGGATAAAGCATTTGAAAATGCAAAAAATATCATTAGGGCAACACCGCACAATTCCCGCCTTGAGGCTTAAGCACCGCTCCGGCAGCTGCGGCACGGCATCTGCGTTGCCAAAATGCTCGATAAGACATCCAGTATTATCTGCGCTTTTGGCTTGGCATCTGCCGCACCTCGCTCGCCGTATCGGCACTTAGAATTATGCGGTATTGCCTTAGAAAAATCATTGACAATGATTTGGTAGAAGAGCTTGGATATACGGTTTGCTTTGAAACGATTGAATGAGGCATACCCAAATAAAATCCGGATGAAAACTTATTGATGGTGAAATAAAGACTTCGCTGTCAAGGGCTGAAAATGCTCTTGGCAGATTTTTGTAGAAGGGCGGGGGAAAATCTTTAAAAAGATGCGTGAGTGGCTTTGCTGGTTGGCGCGCTGAGAGTTTTTCCGCGGACTGTTTTGCCTCGGCACCGTCCAAAGAGCTCTATGCGGCAAACGGGCGCGGATTCTCCCGCACCCTCGCAAACAGTCCACTGGACTGTTTGTGTCCCGCTGTGGCGAGAGCGGGCTGTTCGAATCCCGTCACTCCGTGAAAAACAAAAAGCTCTTTCACCAGACGGTGAAAGAGCTTTTTGTGGTCGGAGTGACGGGATTCGAACCCACGGCCTCTTGGTCCCGAACCAAGCGCGCTACCAACTGCGCTACACCCCGAAAAAAAATCCGCAGCAACTTTGCTGCTGCGGTGGTTGGGGATGAGAGAATCGAACTCCCACAAACGGAGTCAGAGTCCGTCGCACTACCATTATGCAAATCCCCATTGCATGTTTGTTAAGAGGCTTTGCTTCCGCGCTGCCCTCAACGCTTAGTTATTATAGCGGACTGGCAGGCATTTGTCAACACGTTTTTTGAAGTTTTTTTGATAAAATATGGAAATAACGAAGCAACGAGCATAAAATACAGGGTGACTCAAGAGATGACAAAATATGTGCGCTTTTGCTCTGGCTTGCCGCAGCGGTTTGGCTGCAAAAACAGGCAATGAACCGCTGCGCAAAAGGCGGCGGGGGATTGGGAACACCGGCAGCCCGCAGCGTGTTTAACCCAGAAAATCCAGAGGGTGTATCTGAAACGTCGAAAATATCGTCTGTTTCTACAAGCGCAGCGGGATTTTGCGTTAAAAAGCCTTGGAATCCACAAAGGATTCCAAGGCTCTTTGACTTAAATCCTGCTTGTGTCTGCGAAATATTCGTCATTTTCTTTGTTTTCAGATACACCTTAGGGAACAACAGGAAACAATGCGCTATGTCTAAAAATTAACAACATACACAACAGGCATTTTCCGTGGAAAGCCCAACAGAGCGGCGGTATTAGCAACCCATAAAGAATTTACTTTTTAGTATAAACATTCGACTTTGTATTGCGGTTTACGACCCTTTCTTCTTGACTTGTACGGCAAAAATGCTACAATAATACTGTATTTATTTTGCCTTTTGGGAAAGGATACATCTTTTGTAAAGGGGCAGTGTGCCCCAAAAGCCTGAAAACGGCCTGGGCTTCATTTGATAAATGCAGGCGGTTTTTGTTTTTGCGGCCATGGAACGGCATCGGCCCCGGCGGCTCAGCTTTTTTGATTCGGCTGGCAGTGGGGGCAATGACGGTTTGACTTTATAAAAAGGTGTATCGGCGATCGCTGTGATCAGCGGGGACGGGATGACCGGCTCCGGAGCTTTCCATAACAGGGCAGACAATGAAATGGGGGAAATGAGTCCATGTTTAAATCCCTGAAGCGCTCTGCCAAGGGTGCCGCAGTGCCGCATGAGAAGGGCACGGCCGGGATGGCTACCGTAACAATGGCCACGCCTGCGCACGTGATCATTCCCATGTCGATGCACATTGGTGCACCTGCAGAGCCGGTCGTCAAAAAAGGCGATCAGGTCTGTGTTGGTACGCTCATCGGCAAAGCCGGCGGCTTTGTCAGTGCCAATATCTATTCCAGCGTTTCGGGCACAGTTGAGGGCGTTGCACCGTTCCGCATGGTCAACGGTTCTACCTGCCAGGCGGTTGCGATTGCAGCCGATGGCCAGCAGACGGTTGACCCGGCCTGTGTGCCGCCGGTTGTGACCGATAAAAAGAGCCTGATGGCAGCTGTGCAGGCCTGCGGTCTGGTTGGCCTTGGCGGCGCCGGTTTCCCGACGCATGTCAAGCTGGCAGCAGAGGGCATTGACACCCTGCTGATCAACGCAGCTGAGTGTGAGCCGTATCTGTCCACGGATACGCGCGAGATGCTGGAATGCAGTGATACGATCCTTTCCGGCATTACTGCCGTCATGAAGTATTGCAACATTCCCAACTGCATCATCGGCATTGAACGAAACAAGCCAGAGTGCATTGATCTGATGTGCTCCCTGGTGCGCGATATGCAGGGCGTTTCGGTCAAGCCGCTGCCCATGCGCTACCCGCAGGGCGCTGAAAAAACGCTGGTTGAAACCTGCACCGGCCGCGAAGTGCCGCAGATCGGTCCTTCCGGCAAACCGGGCCTGCCTGCAGACGTACATTGTATCATCATGAACGTGACCAGCGTTTCTACCTTGGGCAAGTTCCTGAAGACCGGTGTGCCCCTGACCACCAAGCGCGTTACCGTGGAAGGCGATGCCATTGCCAAGCCGCAGAACATTGAAGTGCCCATCGGCACTCTGTACCGCGATGTGATCGAAGCATGCGGCGGCATTAAGCCGGATGTTGAGCTGGGCAAGATCATCTTTGGCGGCCCCATGATGGGCGGTGCTTCGCCGAGCGCTGATTACCCGGTATTGAAGCAGAACAACGGCCTGCTGCTGTTCAGCCGCAAAATGGCCACCCTGCCGGAGCCTGACCCCTGCATCCGCTGCGGGCGCTGCATTGCTGCCTGCCCCATGGGTTTGGAACCGGTCGAAATTCTGGAAAACTTTGCCGAAAAAGATTTTGATGCGCTGAAAGCACGCTGCGTGGATCTGTGCGTGGCCTGCGGCAGCTGCACCTTTGCCTGCCCGGCCAAGCGCCCTGTGGCCCAGAACATGGGCCTGGCAAAGGCCTGGTACATGGGCGAACTGCGCAAAGGAGGGAAATAAGGAATGGATGATCGTCTGATCGTAACCGCTTCGCCCCATATCCGGGACAATGCGACCACCCGCGGCCTGATGGGCAACGTGCTGATCGCGCTGGTACCCAGCATTGTGGCGTCGGGGCTGATTTTTGGCATGCGTGCGATCCTGCTGACCGCAGTGACTACCCTTGCCTGTGTTGTTTTTGAGTACCTGTACTGCAAGCTGATGCACAAGCCCAACCCGGTGGGGGATCTTTCTGCCTGCGTTACCGGCGTGATCTTGGCTTTGAACATGCCGGTCAGCATGCCGCTGTGGATTGCCATTGTGGGCGCACTGGTTGCTATTGTTATCATCAAGCAGCTGTTCGGCGGTCTGGGCTATAACTTTGCTAACCCTGCGCTGGTTGGCCGTATCGTGCTGTTCCTGGGCTTTACCTCCCGCATGACGGCTTACGTTTACCCGGATATGTCAGTGGACGCCCTGGCATCCGCTACCCCGTTGAACGCAGCCGTTGACCTGCACAGCGTCAGCTTTGTGGATATGTTGCTGGGCATCCATGGCGGCATGATGGGCGAAACCTGTGTGATCGCCATCCTGCTGGGCCTGGCTTATCTGCTGTTTACCCACACCATCGAGTTCACCATCCCGGCTTCCATCGTTGGCACTATGTATGTTCTGACCCTGCTGGCTACCCGTGACCCGTACATTGCCCTGCTGGACTGCATGTCCGGCGGCCTGCTGTTCGGCTCTGTCTTTATGGCGACCGACTACGTAACCTCGCCGATGAGCAAGAACGGAATGCTTGTCTACGGCGTGGGAATCGGAATCCTTACCACGGTGATCCGTTTGTTCGGGTCTTACCCGGAAGGTATGTCGTTCGCTATCCTGATCATGAACGCATTTACTCCGCTAATCAACAGCTATATCAAACCTAAACATTTCGGAGGAAAGTAAGCATGGCAAAATTAAAATCAACATTACCCAATATGCTCCTTTCACTAACAGGCATTTGCTTGGTAGCAGGGGCGATCCTAGCCGGAGTGAACCAGTTTACCGCCGGCCCTATAGCGGTAGCCAAAGCGACCGCCTTGGAGGAAGCGATTAAAGCCGTTGCTCCCGAGTTCGACAACAAACCGACTGAGGACGTCTATATGGCCGTCTCCTCCGATGGTGATTCCCTCAAGATTTATCCTGCCAAGAAAGGCGGACAAGTCGTTGGCGGAGCCGTAGAGAGTAATACGAAAAAAGGCTTTAGCGGTGAGATACGGGTTATCGTAGGTTTCGATATGGATGGCAAGATCTTGAACTATTCCGTATTGCAACACGCCGAGACTCCGGGCTTGGGAGCCAAGATGCAAGAATGGTTCCGTGCGGACAAGAACAAGCAAAGTGTCTTGGGACGTACGATTCCGGACGGAGGCTTAAAAGTAACAAAAGATGGTGGCGACGTGGACGCTATCACGGCAGCGACCATCTCCAGCCGTGCGTTCCTCGATGCCGTGAACCGTGCGTATAGCGCATTCGCAGGCGTAGACGGATTAACGGGTGCCACTTCAACTGATAACAAATAAAAAGGGAGGACAGAACAATGAGTAATCTAAAAATATTGATGAATGGTATCATCACGGAGAACCCGACATTTGTATTACTGTTAGGTATGTGTCCGACCTTGGGAACGACCTCTTCGGCCATCAACGGCATGAGTATGGGATTGGCTACGATGTTCGTATTGATTTGCTCGAATATCGTGATTTCCGCCTTGAAAAACGTAATCCCCGACTTGGTGCGTATCCCGGGATATAGCGTTGTGATCGCGACGTTCGTGACCGTAGTGCAGATGTGCATGGAAGCGTTCGTCCCGGCTTTATACGCTAGCTTGGGATTATTTATCCCGTTGATCGTGGTAAACTGTATCGTACTAGGACGTGCCGAGGCTTTCGCTGCGAAGAACGGCGTAATCCCATCCGCTTTCGACGGAATCGGTATCGG
>ERZ772991.1949-NODE-1949-length-16043-cov-3.582562_pt1 | contig 16043 bp, 8 predicted proteins | sample MGYA00511128_ERZ772991 | MGnify/ENA primary metagenome ERZ772991 (study PRJEB29015, sample SAMEA2737655) | human gut metagenome | biome: human gut; feature: human-associated habitat; material: faeces | place: China | collected 2012 ... | reverse complement strand
CCAAGTTGTTTGCGCATCTATCATCGGAGAATACTTATCGGAATACATCTGCCACACTTCATTACAACCGTAAGTATATCCGCAAGCTCCGCTAAACATACTTTGATACAATGTCATACGGACATCGAAATCATCGAATCTACCATTCTCCGATTTAAAATCGATAGGTATATTCTCATACCGAGGCTCCCCATCTAAGACCGGTTTGATCGGCTGTTTCTGTAAATCGTTCAGTAGCAATCGCCTATATATGGCATAATCGCGTTGAGCATGTCCGCTTTGGAACATATTGAAATCGAGCCAAGTCTCATCATGGAACCAAAAAGAAGAAGAATGTTCTCCTTGCGGGTGATAAGTCATTAAATGCCGTTTATCACACTCCTTAATGCCCTCGGCCATCGCTTTCCAAACGGTAAAGTTCTTACCCTCTCCGCTACGGTCTCCGCCGATAATCCATATAATATTGGGAGTGTCGGCATATCGACGTCCGAGCCATCGGCCGTACTCACGAGCATTCGCCTCGTCGAATATCTCTGGTCCCGCACCCCATTGTTTATCCACTTTATCACCCCACGTAGGAAGTAATCCCACATAAAGCCCTTTCTCCCCGGCTATTTCTAAAACACGATCTACCCACTTGAAATAATCAGGATCGGGAGTAGACGGAGAACCGTTTATCAATGGCCTGTTAATCCCGTCCGAACCATCGAGCTCGGACAATATAACCGTTTGAATCACCGTAAACCCTTTGGTTCGACGATTTTCCATATACAGTTCCACCTCTGGTTCGTTCAATCGATAAATCAACTCCCAAGCCGTATCTCCCAAATAGAGAAACGGAGTTCCATCGGTATGTTGCAAAAAACGCCCGTTGGGAGACACACACAAGTCTCCGTGAGAAAAATCGACCGATTTACCCGACCAACTATCCGCTCGTACTTCGACAAGAGCCGGGACAATCCATGCAAGAAACAATATGAATACATGCCGGGGCATATTGATCTTATTTTTGCGTTGTCAAATATTTACCCACTACTTCCATCTGCGGACGGTCTTTCCCGTCTACCGGAGTAATCGCCATAAATTCGTCTTTCGGCCACCACGGTCCGGCAGCCCAATAACAACCGTTTATATCGTTTTCCTGCAAGTAAGACAGAAATTTATCCAATACAAGGTTCCAACGCGAATCACTATCGGGAATACCATACTCACCGACCATGCCTTCGAATTTATTGGCTTTCAGCCATTCCACAAAGGGACGCACACGGTCTATACCCTTTTCAAGATAGCAAGAATCTTCATCATATCCACGTTTGTAAGTACCAGAAGCATCTGCATCGAAATAGACATGTGCCTCGAATGCCAACTTATCGGCAGGATCTTTCAAATATTTCAACGTATCGCTAAGTTCAACCCAACGTTCAGCCGAACTCCAATGATTGCCCCCCACCATAATACGAGTATCCATATCGACCGTACGAATGGAGTCTATACACAATTGCGCCATCTCGAACCAAGTTGTGCAAGAATCCAAATCATGAGGTTCGTTCATCAACCCATAAGCATAAATATTGTCAAATGATTTAAATTCCGTAGCCAGCGATTTCCAGAACGAAGCCAAATGTTCCGGTGTCAACCCGTTTGTCCCGATAATCGTATGCTCGCCATTCATATAACGACGACAATAGTTATGCAAGTCCAACATGACAACCATGTCTCGCTCTGCTGCCGCAGCAACAAAATCTTTCATTTTGTCGAGATCATGACGATTCAGTTCTCCGTTCAATTCATATTGTAAACGTTCCCATTTAAATGGGAAACGCACTAATTTCAATCCCTTCTCATTCCAATAATCCAAATCGGAAGCCTGAGGATAGGTATAATCGGTATTATATACACCCGGGAAATTAGAACCGAAGTCGGCACAAGCCATATTTACACCATAAGGTTTACCTTCCGTTTTAGCTACCTTATTGCTACAACTGCACAATAACAAACCTAACGCAACTACAAAAACTACTCTTTTCATACAATATCTGTTTTCCTAATTTATATTCCAACCTTTCACACAAACCGGATAATCGACATTCACCTCGATAATTTGCGACTCTCCCGGATCGAGCCACAAATAGTTTTTCGACGCAATAAATTCATGAGCATATCTGGGGGATTCCACATAAACACCTATGGCCGGCAGTTTCCCGACATTCGTCACCGTTATCTGTCGCCCATCTCTCTTCATAGTAATCTCTGTACGAGGCATCGACATAATTATCCCTCGACGAACTTCATAATTGGTAAAATAATAATTACGAGATAATCGTTTACCCTCCGAACAAACATCGACAACAAAAAACAGCATGGTCGATTTCGTCTGTGCTCGATTCAAATTGAGATTACCCAATTTTTTTACGGTTTCCAATTCGCTATGCCCATCGAAGTCCCGACATACGACAGTATCCAATCGATCATTATAAACTGTCACCGATACCGTGTAATCTTTACCGTTCAACTGACGGCAGTCGTCGAGTAAATACAACGGCAACGATACTTCTTGGCTCGACAAATTCGTCCGGTCGAAAAGCAAAACTCCCGTCAATGGTGCAAAAGATTTCTGCACGAAATAATGTACCGGTTTAATCGCTCCGTAGTAATCGACACTCGACCAAGAGACACCCGGATAATTATCGTTCATCTTGTAATAAAGAGCTCCGGTTGTTTCGGGCCACAAAGTACGAGCCCGTTCCAACGTATGCCTTACTCCGACAACTTGTGCGAGCTGAGACCCCGTAATAAATTCGGCCAATGTGGTATCGGGCATGAAGTATCCCGAATATTGCGAGAGCTTGCCAAACTCTCCCATTGTCCCGAAAATAGGAGTATGATGACGGAAATGATCGCCCGGACGAGACGGCCATCTATCTTTCTCTTCGGCCAAATAACGTCTCACACTCTCTATATGCGGTAGAGAAGCAATTCCGAACTCTCCCCAAAACGGAGAAGTCATATTTAAATTATGATTCAAATGAGCATCGTCCCACCAGCAATTGTAATTATGATCGCTGCCGCCCCATGCCTCTCCTCGGTGAAACGGGCGGGAACCGTCGAGCTCCAAGCTCAAACGCCCCATCATATCGATAGCCGGCCCGAAAGGTTTATCCGATTCGTTACCGGCGCCCCACATAACCAAAGAGGGGTGGTTTCGGATACGTTTCATATTCCTCACTACCGTCTCCTGTAACATATCGAACGGTTGCGTATTATGGCTGTTCCACGCCGTAGGCCACTCTTGTATCACCATAATGCCATACTTATCGCACAATTCATAAAAATCATCGGTTTCGGGCAATCCTCCACCCCACGCTCTCATCATCTGAATATGCTGACTTTTAGCGATACTTAACAAGCGGTCATATTTTTCTCGCGAAAAATCCATCAAAGCATCCATCGTACACCAACCGGTTCCCTTCACAAACATAGGTTTACCATTAATGACGAAAGTCCAATTATAACGGTCTTCTCGCTCGCCTCCCGGAAACGGAGCCATGTCGATCGTACGAATACCGAACGATGTCTTTTCCACATCGGGGCGAGCTCCGTTACGAGGAATAAATGCGACTGTCATATCGTAAAGAGACTGTTCTCCCATATCATTAGGCCACCAAAGGCGGGGAGCATCTATTTTGAAATCGAATGAAAACTGTTCGGTTTTCTTCGACGAATTAATTTCATGTTCAAAGAATTGAGGAGCACCTTCAAAATTTTTAGGCACGACCCTAATTTGTAATTTACCTTTTAGCGGTGCATTTATTTTTTTGAGAGTCACTGCCAACCGCATATCGCCCTGCAAAGAACGGGTCGATACAAAAGGCGCCTCTATTTCCACCGGAGCCTGTGATTCCAATTTTACCGAACGCCAAATTCCCAATGACGGAATTTGAGCATAGTGCCAACCATAAACACAATTAAACACCACGGTATACTTCCAACTTTCATTAGCGTTAGGAGGCCAATTCCCTAAAAACATCTGAGGAATCGGATCGAGTTTCACCACAAGCGTGTTTTCCTTTTTCAAATATTTCTTCACAGCGAAATCGGGTCCTCCGAACATTCCCTCGTGAGAACCCAGTTTTTTCCCATTCAGCCAAACGGTACAACGATTCGCTACACCGCCGAATGAAAGAATAGGATTTTCAAGCGGTTCATTCAATGTAAATTTTTTACTAAACCACCATGTCTTGTAACTCTGTTGCTCGGCGATCGAGTCATTTTGCCCGATATAAGGATCGGGGATAATACGATTCATCAACAATGCAGTATGTACACTTCCCGGTACAACAGCCTCCACGGCATCGGTCCAAACGTCTTTAAGACGGAATTTTTCATCGCCGCCTTCGGCCATGAGCCATATTCCATCGAGAGAGAGAGACTCTGGACTTCGAACTGTATCGACCGACAAAACCGGAATCATCGAGATTCCCGGCAACTCCGAGAGAGTATATTTCGCAGCAAAACTTTCCCTATCTATTTCGTCTAAGGATTTCCCGGCTTGAACGGGAAATCCTGACAAAATAGACATTAAAACAAGAAAACTACCTGTGATGAATCTTTTCATATCTCTGATTAATATACTTGTACCGTAGTCTTATATTTCAACAACGTTGCCAACTGAGGACGATCTACCGTATAATTATCGGTAGGTTGTACAGCCAATTTATAATTGCCCCAACGAGGGCCGGCCGACCAATAAGTGCCATTCACACCGTTTTCCTGCAAATACTTCAAAGCGGAATCGAGAATATCCAGCCAACGACCGTCGTCATCGGGCACACCATACTCCCCTACAAAACCACGTTTGCCGTTTTCTTTCAACCATTCGACGAAAGGCCGCAAACGAACCACACCGGTTTGAATAGTCGCACCGTCTTCATCATACGACTTAGAATAATTTCCAGATGCATCCGAATCAAAATACACGTGAGCTTGGAAAATCATGTTGTCACAGGGATCGACCAAAGTCTTCAAATTATCGCTCACCTCTTTCCAACGGCTCGCAGAACTGAATTCATCACCACTGATAACCAGCATAGTCTCGGTATCGACTTCGCGAATGGCATTGATACAGGCTTGTGCAATCTTCACCCACGGTGTCGTTTTCAGCATGGCATTCGGCTCATTCATGATATCATAACCCCAGATACATTTGTAATCTTTGAACTCCGCAGCCAATTTTTTCCATACATCGCAGAAGTTCTCAACCGTACATTGAGCATTGCCGATAACAACGAACTGATTATCGTCAGAGTTCACACCATTGGAATAGACGCAATAACGACCGAAGTTGTGCATATCGAGCAAGACTTTCATGTTCAAGTCCTCGGCTGCTTGCACGAATTCTTTCATCTTGGCCAATTCCGTAGTGATAAGCGGGCCATTCATTTCGCTTTGGATACGCTCCCAACGAAACGGGAAACGAATCATACGCAGTCCCTTCTCCTTGAAATACTCCAAGTCTTTTTTGGTGGGATAGCCATAGTGCGTGCCGTCAACACCGGGATATACATTACCAAACTCGGCTCCCGACATATTCACACCGAAGTATTCGGTATGTTCGGTTCCACCACCATTACCGCCGTCTCCCCCGGGGCCATCTTCATTGCCGCAAGAAGTCATCAATGCAGCGGCAAAAACAAATGTCAAAATTTTTTTAATCTTCATAGAAATAAATAGTGTATAGTTTAATTAAAGCGATAAGCCGGGGCAGGACGTTGTCCTACCCGACTTATCACAGTTATTCTCAGCCTATTTTTTTAGAAAAGCGGAAGTTGCACATGCTCAGGTCGAAATCCATGGCATCGGTCGGCGTGAATACAATTTTCCACTCCGTGTTATCCGGTGCCGGGCTACAGCCATCGGGAAGAATCGTATTTTCACTTACCTCGTCCAAGCCTATGCGCATAGTACGCCACCCGCCATAGGTATTGACAGGAATTCCACTCGCACCAGGCATCCACATGAAATTACCCAAAGCTATCCGCGTGGTCGAGTTCAATGGATAGGAAGCATTCGTACAAACCTCGAAGCATAGGTTATACGCAGCAGGATCGGCAGCCACATCGGCCGGCACTTGAATGTAGCCTGCCCACAACACCATCCAACCCCAAGCGCCCACATTCCCGTGGAAACGCAAGTATTTCATACCCTCATTCAACGGTTCGGGGTAACCATCTCCCTCTGTACCATCACACAAAAAGTTGAGAGTATTATCGGGGAATTGGCTAGAATGAGTAAATCCACCAGAACCCGGCCAATCGTTGAAATCGAAGATTTGATGTCCAGTATTCATATACGGGATAGCCACCGGCTCAGCCATCTCACCGCCCTGAATGGTCAGGTCGGTATTGGGCTGGGCGTTGGCGGGGATTTGCAGCGTAATATCCGAGCGGGTAGCGTCGATTACGGTACAAATCGCATTGCCTATGCGCACATCGGCCTGTTCGACGGTAATACCGTAAAGGTCGAAGTTATCGCCCGAAATCACCGTCGTATCGCCGGGATTGGTAAACTCATTTTGCAAACCGTCGATTTTCAACTCAGGTATCGATACCGTGAAAGGTCTCGATACCGAACCGTTCTTGGTCGTGATGTAAAGCATATCGGTCACCTCGCCCGGCAACTGACGGGGAACCGGAGCCAACAACATGTCGTAACGAGCATAAATCTCTTTGGGGTCGACCTCCACATCATTGAATTTGACCGACACTACATTACCGAGATTTTTACCTTCGATGCGCACCATGTCCTCAAAGTCGGCGCCATCGATTTCAAACTCTTTATCGTTGGCCAGCACGATTTTTGTAATCTCAGGAGCTCCGTTGGAAGGAATATCGTCTTTTGCTTTGAGATCTTCCACTTCCACAACGTCCTGACAGGCGGAAAAGGCAAACAGCACTGCCGCCCACGCAGCCATATATTTTATATTTTTCATTTTTATCAATTTTTCGGTTATACACTAATTAACTCCAACCGGGATTATTGCTCGAAATAGCTTGGTTCGTGAGAACTTCGAGCGTAGGAATGGGGAAAAGCAGATGTTTCTCGGAACGGCTCTTCACGTTTCCGCACACGTCAGTTCCACCCAGTGCATTCATCGCTTGCAAATAAATACCCCAGCGAATCAAGTCCCAACGGCGATCGCCTTCCATGGCAAACTCCATGGAACGCTCTTCCAAGATAGCCGAGCGCAAAGCCGATTTGGTCGAATAATTTTTGAGTTCGCGCGGCGTAGCATTACTTCTCTTACGCACGTCGTTGAGCAAACCGATAGCCTCGTCATTCGGGCCTTTCAACTCGTTCGAAGCCTCTGCCATAATCAGAATAACATCGGCATAACGCAAGAACGGATAGTTAGCATCTGTACGTTGCAAGGTTTGATCGGTCACTTGCTGGCTGTATTTCGTCGTGAAGGCGAAGAACTGCTCCGAACCGCCCTCGTCGCAACGCCACCCGGCAGTCACCTCAGGATTGTCGAATGGAGATTCGAGATTTGTTACCATCTCTTGCCATTTACCGAAGTTGGGGAAGTAGGAACCGCCGCCCCAGCTGGTATCGGAGCCTTCGCGAATCCAGCAGTGCAGCACACCTTTGTCTACCCGGTAGTCGTCTTCTTCGAAGAGGAGGTACCAATGTTTGCTATTACCCACTGTGAGGCTGTTTTCAATGTGCCCTTTTTCGTTTGTCATACCGCAATAGTGGTAGGTAAAGAGGGTTCCGTACAACTCGTCGCCCGACTTGGATTGCAGGCTGAATAGATGCTCGCTGCACGTTTTACCGCTGGGTGACCAAATCAGGTCATAGGATTCCAAGTTGTGCGTACCGTAAACGCCGCCTTTCACATCCTTGGCCACATCGTAGGCCAGTTGATAATACTCTTGCGAATTGAACGACTCGTAACCGGCCACTTGGTCTTTGGCGAAATCCATAGGAACCGGCTCGGTATACACCTTCGTGTTGGTCCCGTTGATGTTCTGCATCACAAATTGCGGACCAGTTTTCACCGTTACGATTTCACCCTCGGGCATGGCAGCCGAAGCAATCGTAGCATATACCTTTGCCAACAGACCGGCAGCCGAAGCAGCACACACGCGACCGGCTTGGAAATTGGTGTCGGTGTTTTTATAAAGCATGTCTTTGGCATCGTCCAACAGCGGAATAATAGTTTGCGTATAGACATCTTTAATAGGTATACGAGGGCTATTCGTATATTGTTGCGACTGGTTCACACTCACCGAATAAACGGGTATATCGCCATAGGCGCGCACCAGCATGAAATAGGCCCAAGCTTTCAAAAAATAGCACTCGCCCAGCACATTATCGCGGTGTCTGGCAGTGAGATTCTTCATCTCATTGATTCGCTCGATGGCTTCGTTGGCCCGATTGATCACAGAGTACATACCCGTCCATACTACGTCACAATGGTTGTTCGAACCTTGAAAGTTACCGTTACCGAACTGGTCGAACTGCCAAGTAGCACCCGACACATTGTCGCAATCGTAGTCGAAAGGACGGGGCATATTCCCGTAACGGAACATGGAGGAGTGCAACGTTTCGTACACACCGGTCGTCCACATATCGGCTCCGTCGTCGGAATCGGGCACATCGTCGGGAGAGATAAAGTCGTAGGGTTTTTCTTCGAGCATATCTTCGCACGAAGTGAAGACCGGCGCTGTCGCCATCGCCAACCCCAACATGGTCACATATATCGATAATCTTTTCTTTTTCATTGTCTTGCAAATTATAACGTTACTTTTACACCTAAACTGAATGTCCGGCTTGCAGGATAAGAATAGATGTCCACACCACGGCGGGAAGCATCCTGACCGAACGTATTCACATCTGGATCATACCAACTGTAACCGGTAATCGTAAACACATTGTTCACCGTACCGAATACCGTCACATTCTCTATTCCTTTGCAAGGAGAACCGAAGTTATAAGCCAAGTTGATGGTTTTAAGTTTCAAATAAGAGCCATCTTCGACGTGACGATCCGAAATTCTCCATTCACGAGTCTGCGCCATCGTGGCACGAGGCCATTTGGCATTCTCGGTGTTATCGGGAGTCCAACGACTTTCATACGCAAACTTGGGTATGTTGCTCACACTCTGCATGGAAATGTTGGTAAGGTTGGCATTGAAGATGTCGTTACCATAAGTTCCCTGGAAGAACATGCTCAGAGTCAAGTTTTTCCAACGGAAATTACCCGTAAGACCATACGTGAAATCGGGGTTAGTATCACCGATAATAGCACGATCCTCGGTCGTAAGTTTACCGTCACCGGTTACATCGAGATATTTGATTTCACCCACCATACGTTGAGCCTCTACGTCAGAGACGTTGGCATAGAGAGGATCAGCGCGCACCTCGGCAAGATTATCATAAAAGCCGTCTTCTACATAACCCAATATCGCACCGATGGGTAATCCGTTACGTTGAATAAACACCTCTTTGGCACTATACCACAGATTGTTGGCATATTGGTCGGCGGTGAGACCACCGATGCGATTACGGTTGAACGCGATGTTGGCGTCAAAATCCAATCCCCAGTCTTTGGTATCTATGGCATAGAATTGACCGGTAAGTTCGATACCTTCGTTCGTCACATGGCCGAAGTTGGTCCACATATTGGAAAAACCAGTCGAGGAGGGAATCGACACGTATTGCAACAAATCTCTGGTCTTCTTATAGTAGTAGTTCACCGAGAGGGCGATACGGTTTTTCAAGAAACCGAAGTCCAAACCTACGTTATATTGGTCGGTAGTCTCCCATTTCAAATCTTTATTCAACGGGCCTTTACTAGTATCTCCGGCGAAACCGCTGTCGGTAATACCTCCGAAAGGATAGTTTGCCGAACCCAACGAAACCATCGTCTGATAGCTATTGATACCCTGGTTACCGGTCTGTCCGTAACTGGCACGTAATTTCAAGTTGCTGAATATGTTCAAGTTTTTAATAAAATCTTCTTCCGAAAGCACCCAAGCGACAGCACCCGAAGCAAAGTTGGCAAATTTGTTTCCGGGAGCGAAGCGGCTCGAACCGTCCCGACGATACGAAGCAGTAAAGATGTAACGATCTTTCAACACATAGTTGGCACGACCCAGCAATGAAACCAATGTAGCCTCGCCACGATTACTGGTGGGAGCGTCGATGGTCAACGCTTGCGAAAGGTTGTAGTCTTCGGTAATATCGGTAGGGAAATTCGAGGCGTTGATAGCCTTACCACCCCAGTTGGTATTTTCATAGGTGAAACCGGCTACCACATTCAAGTGATGAATATCGGCAAAAGTTTTGTCGAAGGTCAACACAGACTCGGCCGTTATGTTTTGGTAGAAGTTATCACTCTTACCGGCACGACCGTTGTAGTTTTTACCTTCACCTGTTTCACGGGGATAGTAGGTAGAACGCTCGTTGTCGGTATAGCTCATACCGAAGTTCTGGCGGAAGCGCAACCAATCGGTAAATTTAATCTCCAAGAAAGCCGAGGTAAAGACATTGATCGATTTCAATTCGTCCTTAGCCGTATTTACATAAGTACGGGGGTTGGCCGACAGCCAGAAGTATTCATCGTCTTGTGTATGGTCGCCCACATAAATCGTGGGAGGATACAACATGGCCGAACGAATGATACTGTAATCATAAGAATTAGATTTGGCAAAACGGGTATTCGACTTGGTAAAGTTGATATTCAAGCCGGTATTTAACCACGATTTTACTTGACTACCCACGTTGGCGCGCACAGCTAAACGGTCGTAACCCGAGTTGCGTATAATACCGGTTTGGTCGGTATAGTTACCAGAGAAAGCATAGTGCGATTTGTCGTTACCACCCGATACGCTGATGTTGTACTCTTGGGTAAAGGCGTCTTGCAAGATTTCGTCCAACCAGTTAGTACCTTCGACCCACTCACGGTTTCCATACTCGTCCTCGTGCCAACCCGGATTCAAGAAATCTTCGGGTGCAGGCTCATACGTACCCGACTCAGGTATAATGTTGTTCTGCGGGTCACGACGATAATTCCAGTCACCCCGGTAAGGCAGGTAAGCATACGGAGTGTTGTCGTACAAAGCGTTGTTGATCGTAGCTTCGTTCACGAAGTTGGCATACTCATAAGCATTGAGGCTCTCCACGATTTTCGAGATCTTCGAAAGACCGAAGTTCGCCGAGAATTCAACTTTGGCAGCTCCCGATTTACCTTTTTTCGTTGTAATCAAGACAACACCGTTGGCTCCACGAGAACCGTAGATAGCCGTTGCCGAAGCATCTTTAAGAACATCGATCGACTCGATATCGTTGGGGTTAATCAACGACAACGGATTGGAAGTGGTGTTGTTGTTTTCGTTTGCGCCGCTCGTCGGTGCGCTACCCGCATCGAAAGGAATACCATCTACGATATACAATGGTTGTGAACTGGTCGAAAACGAGTTTGCACCACGAATGGTAATACTCATACCCGAACCGGGAGCACCATCGTTAGAATTAACTTGCACACCAGCCAATTTTCCTTGTAGGGCTTGGCTGAAACTTGTCGGATTACCGATCATTAAATCCTCGCTTTTGATAGAAGCGACGGCTCCCGACAAATCCTTCTTACGCATCGTACCATAACCGATGACAACAACCTCATCGAGCGATTTTGAATCCTCACTCAACTGCACGTCGATCTGTGTTTTATTGCCCACGGTTACGTCTTCCTTTGTATATCCGATAAATGAAAAACGTAACACCGATTTAGGACCTTTCACCACAATCGAATATTGTCCGTCTACATTGGTAATTGTTCCGTTACCTTTCGAATTCAACTCGGTAACATTAGCGCCGGGAATAGGTAAGCCCGAATCATCGGCTACTACTCCCTTCACCACTATGTCCGCCATAGCGGTCGTTGCCCAAAACACAGCCACTACAAACGACATAGCTCTGAGCATTTTACCCACCATTTGAGAACGTGGGAAAGAAAACAGGTTTCTTTTCATTTGTAATAAATTTAAAATTAACAATCTTATTTTGATATTATTTCTTCTCTTTCTTTGTGCGATATACAGCCTCGTTATATTGCCGTATAAACTTGCGACTTTGGCGACCGGCCGGCTTAATGAGAGATTCGTCCCAACCACCGTTTTTGTCGGCTCTCGGTAACAACATCGAACAAGTCTCGTTTTTGTCCGAAATTGACCAATTCACCCAACTGATTTTATGAGCTTCCATCCACTCTACCCAGCGAGTCCACTCTTCAATGTCCAATGGACCGTCACCTGTACATTCCATACCGGCACATTCCGATACGAAAATAGGGATCCCCTGCTCCCAAGCAGCAGTAGCTCTATCTCTCAATTCCTGTTTATGGGTAGCCGCATAAAAATGGAGCGTATACATTATATTATTGAAACCCTGCAAAGGGTCGGCTGCAACCAAATGTAAATCTTGATCCCAATGCGGACTTCCTACCAATATTATATTATCGGGGTCATATTTCCTTATTTCGGTGATAATGTCGGTAGCATACTCTTTCACGCTCTCCCAAGTATCTTCCATAGGTTCGTTGTAAATCTCATAAATCACATGAGGATACTTTCCGTACTTCTGAGCCATCATCGAAAAGAAAGCCTTTGCCTCTTCTTTCTGAGGATAATAAGTATGCCAATCTATGATTACATACACATTATTTTTAATCGCAGCCTTTACAACCGCATTTATACAATTAAGAGCGTGTTCGGGGTTCTCTATATAATTATCTTCTATGCAAGTTCCCATCGCAGCACGCAATACAGTGCATTTCCAATCTTCTTTCAGCCACTTTACCGACTTTTTATTATAAAATCGAGGCCACAAATTGTGCCAACCATAACTAACGCCACGCAATACGACAGGCTCTCCCTGCTCACTGCAAAGTTGATTTCCATTTACTTGAAGCTGACCGTATAATTTTACCGGATCAGCCGCCATAGCAGATGATATAACACCGAATAATAACGAAATAATGAATAGCTGTTTTTTAAGCATAACCATGATATTAAATTTACGTTACAAAATAATAGTAAAAAAATAGCGCAAAAAAGTACTTTATTATCCGATAATGATACTTTTTTACCTCAAATGTGATTTTTCAATAAAGGAGAAGCGAATCAAGAAATCTGCAATTGATCTAAGCACCTGTTTATCAACAAAAACTATAATAGACGACCGCCCCGATAAAATGTTTTATATAAAAAGCATTCAAGATTTATTTAAAATTTTTCGAACGGTATTCAAAAGCCATTTATTCATCATGATCATCTAAACTATCCCAAATAGAGTCCTGTTGTTCTATATATTCTTCATAGTAATAAGCGAACCCCTTTCTTTCTGGAATACCCAACGTATCGCACCATTCTTTATAATCGGCCTCCAATTGCTTATCCTCCGCCATCATCGACCGGAATATATCTTCCGATAGATCGAGGGTCCGATACTGTTTAATAATATCATCAAATGTTATGGTAATATCATTACTCATGGCTTTTTCTATTTATCAATTAATATATCTTCGTATTTACAAATATAACTATTCTTTCATAAAAAAAGTTCTACAAAAAACAAAAATGTAAAATTAATCACTCCCCGGAATGCAGCCATTACAATATATAAACGCAAACCGATAAGAAAAATTATTCCCTTTACCAAGAAAAAAGTAGAACTTTCGATTAAAAAGTTCAAAATTTCCCGAATATAGGAATCGTTACTTCATAAAAGAATGATTATCTTTGTTTCAGAAGCAAAAGAGCAGCGCACCGCACAATCAAATAAATTTGTTTCTGCCTTCTTTTGCGCTATCTTTGCATAAAATGCGAAAATACGAACATGATTTACAACGAACGGAACATTCGAAAAGAGATTGTGCTGGAAGCCGCTAAACAAATCATGATGGCGGCCCGCACAGCACCCAAAGGTAAAGGAGTGGATATTATCGAAATAATTACACTCTCGCACGATAGCCTTCCGACTCTATCGGAAAATATGCGCAGCGAAGGGAAAAAACGCGGCATGATGTTTTTTCTGCGCGATGCCGATAATATAGAACAAGCCGACGCAGTTATCCTCATCGGAACCCGCCGACACCCCTTAGGTTTGAATTGCGCATACTGTGGAGCGAAAACGTGTGGTGAAAATCCTGAAAGCAATCCTTGTGCGATTAACTCTATCGATGTGGGAATCGCTATCGGATCGGCTTGTTCGAAAGCTGCCGACCTCCGTATCGACACCCGGGTGATGTTCTCGGCAGGCACAACCGCACAATCTATGAATCTCCTGCCCGGCTGTAACCAAATCATCGCTTTGGCATTGAGCGTATCGTCCAAGAACCCTTTTTTCGACCGTAAATTTCAAGCTCCGAAACAATGACCCCTAACATTTCCTTTCCGGCAGAATGGTATCCCCAATCGGGCATACAGCTCACTTGGCCTCACCCAAACACCGATTGGGCCTACATGCTCGACGAAGTTACCGACTGTTATAAAAAGTTGGCAAGCGAAATTTTCCAAAGGGAAAAGCTCATCATCGTCACCCCCTGCCCCGACGAAGTTAAAAAACAATTACAGGATACGATCGACATCGAATCCGTCCGATTCATAGAATGTCTCACCAACGATACATGGGCACGAGATCACGGCGGTATCACGGTATTCAGAAACGGAGTTCCCGTTATATACGACTTCAAATTCAACGGCTGGGGACTCAAATTCGCAGCTAATTACGACAACCTCATCACTTCGACTTTATATAACGAAAACGTTTTTAACGCCCTATACGAAAATAAGCTCAATTTCGTACTGGAAGGGGGAGCCCTCGAAAGCGACGGAGCCGGAACCTTGCTCACCACGAGCGAATGCCTGCTATCTCCCAACCGAAATGGGGAATGGACACGATCCGTTATCGAAGAATACCTCAAACGGACATTCGGGCTGCAACGCATACTATGGCTCGACCACGGCTATCTCGCCGGAGACGACACCGATAGCCACATCGACACACTGGCCCGATTTGCAGACGAAGATACGATCGTTTACGTACAATGCTCCGATTCGAAAGACGAGCACTACGAAGCATTGCGTAAAATGGAAGCACAACTTCAAACCTTCACAACGATCGGCGGGAAACCGTATAATCTGCTTCCCCTACCCATGCCCGAAGCCGTTTACGATGAAAACGGAGAGCGTTTACCGGCAACTTATGCCAACTTTCTCATCTTGAACGACGCAATCCTGTACCCCACTTATCGACAACCTTTGAACGATAAGAAAGCATTTGAAATACTTCGACAAGCGTTCCCGAATCGGGAAGTCGTAGGAATAGACTGCTCATTCGACAACATGGTTCGTTACATTGCGTAACCATGCAATATCCTCGAAATGTATTACGATAAATATATCCTGTCATGACCGAAAAGAAAATCACTGTCGGAATTATCCAACAACAAAATACCGGCGACATCGCCGACAACAAAAAAAGACTGAAACAACATATCGAACAATGCGCTGCAAAAGGTGCACAGCTCGTAGTCCTGCAAGAACTACATAACAGCCTCTATTTCTGTCAAACAGAATCGACCGATAGCTTCGATTTGGCAGAATCCATACCGGGAGAATCGACCGAATTTTACAGTCGTATCGCCGGTGAGCTGCACATCGTCTTGGTAACCTCTCTTTTCGAACGACGCGCAGCCGGATTGTACCACAACACAGCAGTCGTGTTCGACACCGATGGTTCTATCGCCGGAAAGTATCGTAAAATGCACATACCGGACGACCCTGCCTATTACGAAAAATTCTATTTCACCCCCGGCGATTTGGGATTCACCCCCATAAAAACCTCCATCGGTACACTGGGGGTATTGGTATGTTGGGATCAATGGTATCCCGAAGCAGCCCGCCTCATGGCACTGCAAAGAGCCGACATGCTCATCTACCCTACGGCCATCGGCTGGGAAAGCTCCGACACCCCCCAAGAACA
>ERZ772991.1943-NODE-1943-length-16076-cov-3.127146_pt1 | contig 16076 bp, 19 predicted proteins | sample MGYA00511128_ERZ772991 | MGnify/ENA primary metagenome ERZ772991 (study PRJEB29015, sample SAMEA2737655) | human gut metagenome | biome: human gut; feature: human-associated habitat; material: faeces | place: China | collected 2012 ... | reverse complement strand
AAGAAATGATAGATGATTTTGATGATGTAATATCAAAATTTTTTGACGGTACAATAACTGAAAATGAAAAGATATTATATACACCGTCAAATAATGAAAATTATGACGTTGATGATATTTCGGAAGAAAGTGGTGTGCAATCAGAAATTTATTCTTCTGATATTGAAGATAACAGTACATCAGAGGAAGATTATCAAGGCGAATATTCTGAAACAGAGTATAACGATAATACCGAAAATGTTGCTGAGCAAAAAACAATTATTTCAAATAGTCAAAGTAATATATTCAGTAGGATGAAAGAAAGTTTTCAGCAGAATAAAGTGAGTGAAGATGTTCCGAGTATAGCGGAAGTTCCTGAAGATAGGATGATTACGATTGGCATATGCGGTTTACAATCACATATAGGTGTAACTCATCACGCATTAGCTATGGCTCAAGCACTGAGTGAACAATATAAATACGTATGCTATAAAGAATGTAATACGCATGACATTTACAATGTGTTGCAGAATAGTAGCCTGAAAAAAACAATGCCGGGATATATCAGAATAATGAATGTTGATATTTTCAATAAAAATGCAGATGTAGAGGAATATTCTGATAAATATAAATTCTGTATAATGGATTTTGGAACAATTAATGAGTGTACACAAGCAGAATTTTTTGAAACAGATATTCCTATTATAATTGCCGGAATAAAAGATTGGGAATTTAATAACTTTATGGGTGCATATTCGCAAGGAATTTTAGATAAAGCAAATGTAGTAATTAATTTCTTCCCCAAAAAAGAACAGTCAGATTTACAAAATGCTTTTTCAGATTTAAAAATATTTTTTGCGGATTATGCACCTGAAGTATTTGAACCAATACCAAATATTTCAATGTACAATCAAATTATAAATACAAGTCTATCGGAGGTTTAATTTAATGAAAAGTATAACAAATATTTTTAAAAACAAAATTGTTGTTGCGGTCATATGTTTTGTAATTGCAATGATAATCGCATTTATCATTGTACCGTCAAAGAACCATGACGGTGAACGTGTGAATGTTATTAAAGTAACTAAGACTATATCAGCAAACACAAAAATAACAGATGATATGCTAAAAGAAGTTAATGTTGAATATGACAGTGTCCCAAGTGAAGCAATAAGAAGTAAGAGTGATATTGTAGACAAATACGCTAAGTCAACGATATATCCATCTGATTTTATAACACAGGAAAAATTAAGTGTTATCGATACTTCGAGTAATTTGTATTCATTAAAAGACGGAGAAACTGCTGTCAGTGTTACAATGAAAACTTTATCAAAGTCAGTGAGTGGTAAAATTTTAATCGGTGATGCAGTTCAACTATACGGATATGACACACAGGAAAAAGAAATCAATCCAGATAGCGGGCAATGGTACTTTGAAGTTTTGGCGATTGATAATGCCAAAAGCGAAAATGTATCCGGTGCAAACTTAAATGAACTTTCAGACATTGTTCCGGCGTCTATTACGGTGAAAGCAACATCAGAAGAACAAGTAAAAAGTATTGTGAATATGGAAAACAATAACGACGTTCAGGTTGTATTTGCCGGACGTGGTGAAGAAGCAAAAAAGCTACTTAACAGATAATCATGGAGGTAAGAAAATGAACGGAAAGATTATTGCGGTATGCGGTGGAAATGGTGTGGGAAAATCAACAATATGCACTAATTTAGCGACAGTCTTGAGTGAAGATAAGATAGTAATATTATTTGCTCCACGAACAGACTATCCATCAATTCAATCTTTTTTTGATATGAATATCGCAGAAAATAAAAGTTTAAAAAAATTGTATGATGATATGTCTATTGAAGAATCAGTCGATATAAAAGAATATCTCGTACAGTATAAAAATAGCAATATATTTATTTTATCTGCACCTGATACAACCAATGTATTAACATTCGCAGATAATAAAATATTGCCAGAGCAGAATAAATGTATAAATATGCTGATAGCACTTCAAAGAATGTGCGACTATCTAATTATTGATTGTGATACCAATGTAACAAATCATGTATCTGCGTGGGGGCTTAACTATGCTGACATAGTAATCAATGTTATGAAACCTACACAACAGGGTTTACGAATAGCAAATGCTTATCAGGGATATTTCAGTGAAATATGGCGAGGCAAAGTAGTCAACGTTGTAAATGCCGACAAGAATTACATAGGATCAGATTTTGAAAAAGCATTAGATGTGCCGGTAAAATTTGATATAGAACTTCCGTATGATGAACAGGTTGAATTATCGGAAAATACAGGAGTGCCGATAATTAATGAATATCATAAGGTCAAGCTGTTCGGTGGCAATTATAAAAAAGCGTTTATGGAACTGGTTGATATAATCTTAACAGATAATGAGGAATAAAGGAGATTTAAAATGGAAGGTATAACTAACGAATTAATAATTAATGCATTGTCGCAGGATACAGAAAGTATAAATAATGAATTTATGGCACAGGTATCGTCATCGGGAATGGAAAGTATGATAATAAAGGCATTGCTACCTGTAATAGCTATTATGGTGGTGATTGTCGCTATAAACTATATCTTATCGGCAATAGGATATGTAAAGATATTTCAGAAAGCAAATATTGATAATCCGATTGCTAAGGGAATGATACCATTATGGAATACGTTTACTGCGTTTCAAATGACAGATAACTTAAATATGTTTTGGATATTAATTGGAGTTTCTGTAGTAAGTTCAGTAATATCAACTATTCCGGTAATATCGTCATTAACTATTGTTGGTTCTATATCTGCATTATACATTGTAATACTTCAAGAACATAAGCTATCTAAAGCATTTGGGCATGGAGCAGGATATACAGTTGGTTTAGTTCTACTACGACCGATATTTATGTTGATTTTAGGTTGTGGCAGTTCGCAATATGAAGAATAGATAGGATATTAACGGTAACATTTGAGTTGCCGTTATTTCTATTATTAAATTAAAGAGGGTGATAGTCAATGAATGAAAATATCACATTGAGGGGAGGTGAAAATCGTGAATAAGGTAGAACTAATAGGACGTCTTACACATGACGTCGAAATGCGTCAAACTCCGAACGGTGTTTCGCTTGCGAGATTTTCAATAGCAGTAACACGACGATTCAAAAATTCAAACGGTGAATATGACGCAGATTTTATCAACTGTGTTGCATGGCGGCAGACAGGAGAATTTATTGCAAAACATTTTCAAAAAGGCGGTATGATTGCAGTAGTCGGAAGTATCCAATCAAGAAGTTGGGATGGCAACGATGGCAAAAAGCAATATGCAACAGAAGTTGTGGTTGATGAAGTATACTTCACCGGAGCAAAAAAACAAAATAATAATCAACAGCAAACACCACCGCAGGATAATTCAGATTATTATCCTGATCCTGATTTCCCTGAATTGGATTATCCTGATGAATCGGTTTAACGTTACAATAAAAAAATGTGAGGAAGTGATATAGTTGGACGTACAAAGTTATATGTACGACATGAGTCGGCAAGTGAATAAAAAAGAAAACGATGAACAAACACCGGAAAGAAAGATTGAAAAAAAATCATATAATGATATTTTAGAATATGTCAGAAAAGAAATATCAAAAAATCACGCCAGTGAACTTGCAGAAATAATTACCGATCCGGAAGCTCAAGTTGTACTTCGTGACCGAATTGTTCATTATCTAAATGCTGGAAGTTTTACTTGTGCTGAAGATATGAATTTTCAGCAACTTGTAAATAAAATTCATGAGGATATGTCAAGCTTTGGTGTCATTACACAATACATATATGACAAAGATGTTGAGGAAATCAACATCAATGCATGGAATGATATTGAGGTTATTTATCCTACCGGACTTGTAAAGCTTGATGAAACGTTTGCTTCACCGCAACAAGCAACAGATATAGTGCAAAAAATGTGTGCCTATGGCGGTATTCGTCTTGACGAATCACAACCGGTACAGGATAGTTATATTTCAAAGGGTGTACGTTGCAGTGCTATTATGCGTCCTGTTGTGGATAGGGAAATAGGTGTATCAGCGTCAATACGTCGTCAGAAAACAGTTGCAATTACTCGCGATAATCTGCTTAAAAGCAATACTGCATTAGCCGAAGAACTTGATTTTTTGACTATATGCGTGAATAGCGGTGTATCAGTCGGTTATGCCGGCGGTACAGGAAGTGGTAAGACAACTGATATGGGCGTTCTGCTTAAAAATATTCCGTATGATAAACGTATTTATAGTATTGAGGATAGCCGAGAGTTAGACCTCATTGCAAAAGACGATAACGGTAAAGTATTAATTCGTGTTATCCATACGGTAACACGTCCACACGAAGATCCTAAAAGTAATGTGGATGCAGAGTTACTTTTAAAGGAAGCATTAAGACAACACCCTGATATAATTGTTCCGGCGGAAATGCGTGGAAGTGAGGCATGGACTGCGGTAAACGCCGGATTAACAGGTCATACGATTGTTACTTCGGTTCATGCAAATTCAGCCGAAGAGGCATACGAACGTATCTTCATGTTATGTCTTGAGAAAAACGCAAATATGACTGAAAAAATGTTAATGCGTCAGATATTAAAAGCATTTCCGGTTATGGTATTCAAAAAACAGCTTAGTGACGGCTCAAGAAAGATTATGTCTATCGTTGAAGGTATTGATTATGTAGACGGAAAAATTCAGTTTAACACATTATATCGTTTTCAGAAAACCAACGAATATATGGATGACAATATGAAATTGCACATTGATGGATTTCATAAAAAAATAAACTGTATATCCGATAGGTTGGCATTGAAATGGTATGAAAACGATGTTGACGAAACTACTATAAAAAAGTATGCTCGTTCTGATTGGTCGGCTGCTACCGCCTATGAAATATACGAAAGAGGTGAAGTGAATGGTACTGCTTAGAATATTGACATCTGTTTTCATATTTTTCGGCTTGTATTTTATTTGTAGAGCTATCTTCGGTGATAAGTCTATAAAATCTAACAAGTGGAAACAAAAACAATCACCTCAAGCAATACTTAATGCAAGAAAAGAAATAATAACGGGTAAGAAATAATAACGGGTAAGAAATTATCAAAATTTGAAAAATTCAAAGCCAATGCAGAAGAAGTACTACGACTATCAAATACAAAAATGACGTGGGAGCAGTTTGAACTGCTTGATGTACTTTGTATTGCAGTAGGTGTTGTGATAGGCTTGATATTCAACAATGTTATTCTTTCTGTCATAATGGGTGGCATAATGGCATATATGCCGTTAGTTGTACTCAAAATGAAACAGCATAAGTATTCTGTTTATCTAAATGAACAGTTGCAGTCGGCACTTAATACTGTCACTACGGCATATTTGAAGAATGATGATATTAACCTTGCAGTAAAAGAAAATCTGCACCGTATAGATGAACCGCTTAATACCATCTTTCGTGAGTTTATCGCTATGAATACTTTTATTGATAGTGATATTGTAAAGAACATAAAAATCATGAAAGAAAAAATAAACAACGGCTATTTTCAAGAATGGTGTGATTATCTTATGTTATCCCAAAAAGATAGAAACATGAAGTATGTTCTGCTTACCATTGTAAGTGAAATATCAGAAGCAAAAAATATGCAACAAGAGTTGAATACAGCAATGTTCAATATCTATAAGGAATTTGCTATGGTTGCCGGTTTAGTGATACTTTCAGTACCGGGTATTAAATTATTAAATGCAGATTGGTATGGTTATTTAGTTAATACCGGAGTTGGTAAATTTGTTGTAGCTTTATCTTATTTGGTTACATTCTTATCTTTCATACACGTTGTGAAAGTAATTCAACCGACTAACGAAATGTAGGGAGGAGGTAGAAATGTTTCTTATAATTATAATAGGACTGATAGGTTTTGGATTATATGAACTGGCGACAACAGTATATACAGTTCCGAATCGACAAACCAAAAAAGCTGTTAAACGATTGGTAAATCAGAAAAAGTTATCAGATGACCTTAAAGAATTTTTTGTTGATCCAATTTCAAAAGTATTTTCAAAGTTTATAAAAATGGATAGAATTGCTCGTGAAAAACAACAGAGAAATCTATTAAGGGTGGGTATTGACATTACACCTGAAAAATACTATGCTGATGCATTAGTCATATCGTTATGGATATTATGCTTAGGAGCCTTATTTATATTAATAGGAGTTCCTATTTTTTTTGCTATTGCTGCTATATTTGCAGTATGGCTATTTTTCAGTAATATTGATGTTGCAAACAAAGAAATAAAGAAAGTCAATAATGCAATAACGAGAGATTTACCAAAATTCGTAATGATTTACGACCATGCAAGAGGAGATAATGTACAACTTATAGATATTATAGAAAAATATCGTGAAGCAGCTTGCAAGGAGTTTCAATATGACTTGGATTTGCTGATTGTTGATTTAAAAACCGGAAGTGAAGAATCGGCATTAATATCATTTGCAGAACGTACTAACATTCAAGAACTCAGTAACTTCGTAAATATATTATTAGGTAGCATTAAGGGCGATGATGTTAGTACAGCGATACAACTTACACAAAGAGAAATGGAGGTAATCAGGAGAGAAGAAAAAAACAGAAAGATACTTGCTTTGCCGGATAAAGTCAAAGTATCAATATATGCAACCGGCATTATGTTAGCAATTTTAGCTATAACACCTATATTAATGGATATGGCTAAGAGCTTAACAGCATTCAAATAACAGAAAAAGGAGATTATATGATTATGGAAAAAGAGAAAATGTATGAGCTTAAAAGTAGGGCTAAAATTCAACTTAATAAGTTGAAAGATGAAATGGTGAAAAAGAAGAAACAAGGATTATCTCATTTCGTTGAAATTCTAATAGCTATTTTGGTGGCTATTGTTGTTGGAGGCGTGTTTATGGTTTTATCTAATGACGGTATGAAAACAATATTCCAAAATATGATTGACCGTATAATTAACGGTTTTCAGGGATAATTAGCGGTGAAAAATATGGCTAAATATTTTGCAAAAAAGAAAAAAGGAAGTATAGCAATATGGCAGATATTTGAGATTATTCTGTTTGTGGCTCTTGTTTATACATTCATAACATTATGGCCTGTTTTTCTGCAAAAGCAAAATGTCGATTACATAGCTAAAACAATGGTACGTGCGGTTGAAACAAACGGTCGTATTGATTCATCAATTACAGATTTACAACATGAGTTGGAAAACGATTTCGGTGTTGAACTTGATGATGTAAGATGGACAACTCAATATGTTCCGGGAACGAATAAAATTCAAATTAAAAGTAAATTTGAATTGACAGTTACAGACCACGCAACAATACGTATTATGAATCCTACATTTGGTGATCCTCTTGATATAAATGTACCGATGTCAAAAACATTGGTAGGTGTATCACAGGTGTTTTGGAAGTAGGTGATACAATGCAATATAAGAAAAAAGCATTTTCAGGTATAGGTTTTATATTGGCTATATTTATGTTTGGTATAGCATTGTTTATAACAATGGAATACTATCATATATTCACTACAAAAGAAAGTGTTGATATTGATGTATCACGAGCATTGAATATATCTGTTGACCTTGCAATGCAGGATATAGATTGGATTCAACATAATTCAGTTATGGATACGACAAAAGCGGAAAAGGAATTTAAAAGCTATTTAATAAATGATATGGGACTAAACAGTAATTACGAAAAGTATGATTCTAATGGTGAATTTTTGTATCAAATAATCATTGATGAAACAAAAATTCAAAGAACACCAGCTAAATTTAAAGTGAGTGGAAGAATACGAATGAAACCCGTAACAGTACGAAGTGTCTTGCCTGAAACATTTGATGTTCCATTTTCAGAAGAATCAAAAAATACACGATATGATGATTAAACAAGGAGGTGCAGAGTATGAATACAATGGTTGTTAATTGCTATGCCGGACCGGGTGCAGGTAAAACTACTTGTGCTTGGGAAGTTGCGTCACAACTCAAGAAAAAAGGTATTAATACCGAATATGTTTCGGAGTATGCCAAGGAACTGGTTTGGGAGGAAAAATATGATGTACTTGAAAACCAAGAACATCTTTTTGCAGAACAAGCCAAACGTCTTGAAAGACTTCGTGGAAAGGTAGAAGTTATAGTAACAGATTCGCCGATTTTGATGAGCCACATTTATGGCCGAAACAACAGTACGGATTTTACAATGCGTATCGATGATGAATATAAAAAGTATTATAACTTCAATCTTTTTATAAAACGTGGTGATACATTTCAGCAAGCCGGACGCATTCAAAATCTTGAAGAAAGTAAGGCACTTGACAGAAAGATAATGAATATGTTAAAAGAAAAAAATATTTATTTCGGTGTATATTCACACGAAAATATAAAATATATTTCGGATAACATAATTAAAAATTTGCAAGCAGTCAGAGAAAAGCCTGAAATTGAAATTAAAGATACTCCGACATTAAAAGATGCCGCATTATATGATAAGTTATACGGTAAAGAAACAGTAAACGGCTATTTTATCGTTGACAGTGTGACATTGAATAACAATACATTTGTTATGGGATATAATCCAAATGCACCACAACCGTATGCGACATGGCAAAAGTCAGATGATGAGTATTCTTTAGGACATTATTTTAGTAATGAATTAAAGGCTAAATGCGATTTGTTAAAACGGGCTGATAATACTCTGAATAATGAAAAATATGATTTTATAGATAATATTGAAAGCAGTATATCTAATGGACAAGCAGTTGAACCTCAAGATTACGATTTCTATAAAACATTAGTGTCAGAGCCTGAACAGATTAATTCTGAAGTCGATATGAATGAAGATTTTGAAATGTAGGAAATCAGAAAGGAAAAACATTTAAAATGGCAGAAAAAATGAACGAAACTGAAAGATATTATCGTGAAGCAATAAATGATCCATATAAGTGTATGGAAACTGTTAAGAAAGCTCCATGGTCGATTAGATATGCAAAGGAACAAACACTTGAATTGTGTATGGAGGCAGTACAAAATGACGGAGAAGTGCTTGCATACGTCAAAGAGCAAACACCTGAAATATGTATGGCAGCAGTGAAGAATAGTGGGTGGGCATTAGAATATGTCAAAGAACAGACTCCTGAAATATGTACGGCAGCAGTGAAGAATATTGAGTGGGCATTAGAATATGTCAAAGAACAAACACCGGATATATGCATGGCAGCTATAAATAGTAATGGATTGGCGTTGCAATATGTCAAAGAACAAACACCGGATATATGTATGGCAGCAGTGAAGAATAGTGGGTGGGCATTGGAATATGTCAAAGAACAGACACCCGAAATATGTATGGCTGCGGTACAAGAAAATTTCCGAGCAATACGTTTTGTCAAAGAACAGACACCTGAAGTATGTATGACAGCTGTTAATGAATCAGCTAAGGCATTGCAATACATAGAACATCAGACACCGGAAATGTTTATTGCAGCAATGAAACATGATAGCAGAGCGGTAAATTATATTTCAGAAGAATGTGCAAAATCTTTGATAAATAACGTTGAAAAAAGAATATCTAACGGACAAGCGGTTAAACCGGAAGAATACTATGCATATCAAAACTTAACAGCTGAGCTTGAACCAATTAATTCAGAAGTTGATATGAATGAAGATTTTGAGATGTGAAAGGAAGATGAAAAATGAAGAAAGTGTATAAAAGCATTTTAGCGGCAACCATAGCACTATCGACAACAATGTCGATAGTAACAGGATTTGCGGCAAACAACGACAAAGAAAAAAATCAAGAAAATAATTCAGCTATAACATATAATGCCGGAAACGAGATTAAACCTGATGTACAAGTTTTAAGCGATAACGGTACACAACTTACAAAAGGTGTTGATTATGATTTGTCTTATGAAAACAATGTGAATGTCGGTAAAGCTACTGTTAATATCACCTTTAAAGGTAACTATACGGGTACACGCAGTGTGAATTTCAACATCATTGCAAAAGCATTGTCAAACGATTTGGTTGATATATCGGAAACAACGGCACAAACATATACAGGCAGTGAAATTACACCGACACCGACAATTAAATTCGGCGATGTCACACTTGTTAAAGATAAAGATTACACATTGTCCTATGAAGATAACGTAAATGCCGGCAAAGCAAAAATTAATGTGTCGTTCATCGGCAATTACTCTGGCAGTGCAACGACAAATTTTGATATTATACCGGATGTACTTAATCAGGAAAAGGTTGATATATCAGAAATAGCAAAGCAGACCTATACCGGAAAGGAAATCACACCGACACCAACGATTAAATACGGTGATGTAACTCTTGTTAAAGATAAAGATTACACATTAACATATACTGATAATATAAATGTGGGTACTGCTAAAGTAAGTATTACATTTATAGGTAATTACTCCGGCACTGCTGCAACAAATTTTGATATTATAGCAAGAGTGGTAACTGAAGATGATAAAACTGTTACAATTCAGCCGATTGCAGATCAAACATATACAGGCAGTGAAATTACACCTGAACCTGTAATTATTGATAAGAGCAGATAAAATAAGAAAAATCTAAAGGAAAGGGGATAATGACAGTGAAAAAGAAAATAACAGCTGTTATAACGGCATTTGTTTTGTCGGTCAGTAGCTTATGTCTTACAGTAATGGCAGACGAAACAAATACATCAACACCTATACCTACAATAACACCTGCTCCGACAGATGATATTAATATAACTGTTGACGGAAAAACATTAGTTAAAGATGTGGATTATAAATTAACATATCGTGACAACATAAATGTTGGTACTGCAACGGTAGTGGTTACTTTCATCGGCAATTACTCGGGACAAAAAGAAGAAACATTTAATATTGTACGAAAGAAATCATCATCGTCATCTTCATCTAAAAAGGACAATACCAAAGTTGAAGTAATGCAAGATAATAATGTGCTACTTACAACAGAAACAAGCGGTGATGTAAATGTAATTATACCGAAAAATATTGAATATAACAGTGTGTATAAAGTAATTGTTACTGTAAAAGGCGTAGCTCAAGCATACAAGGATGTTGAAATCAAAGACAAATATGGCAGAACATTAAGAGGAAGAACAGATAAAAATGGTATTGCATATTTACAGGTTGTTTCGGATGAAACACCAAAGCCGGCTGTGGCAATAACGCCAACACCGACAGCACAATCATCAGAAATACATAAATCATACATTTCAGGATATGACGATAATACATTCCGCCCTGATGGCAATATAACAAGAGCCGAAACTGCGGCTATATTATATAGAGTATTAACTAATACGAAATCAGGTGAATCAATTAGCTTTTCTGATATAAAAGAAAGTGCGTGGTATTATGAGTCTGTAACTGCAATGAGTAAAGCGGGAATTATAAACGGATATACAGACGGAACTTTCCGTCCGGATAATCAAATTACGAGGGCAGAGTTCGTTACAATGATAATGCAGAATAAAGAATTGTCTGAATTTGATACAATACCGTTTACTGATGTTAAATCAGATTTGTGGAGTGCAAAATATATATATTCGGCATTTAAAGCAAAATATATAGACGGATATGAAGATAACACATTCAAACCTGATAATCCAATTACAAGAGCAGAAGCTGTGAAGATAATTAATAGCATTCTCGGCAGAACGGATTACAGAAATGAAAAAAATCCGTTTACAGATGTAAAAATATCTCATTGGGCATATAAACAAATTCTTGAGGCAGCAGTAGAACATACAAAATAAAATGCAAAGGGAGGAATACCTCCCTTTTTGCGTTTAGAAAGGAGAATTTATAATGAAAAAAACTATAAAAAATATATTTGGTTTAATTTTCATAACCATAATGTTATTATCGGTAAGTGTGGCAAATGCAGATAACGATTTTGGAATTTCATTATTTTCAGGAACAAGTTCTTCTGATGCTAATTCGATACCGGGAACTTCAGATTTGTATTATTCATTTGAAGATGGTGTTTTGTCTATTTATGGTTCTGGAAAAGTACCAGCAAATTTATCAGCAACATGGACAAATTCAAAAACGGTTGAGTTCAACCCAAGTGAAGTAACTGAAATAATCATCGAAGAAGGAATAACAGGAATTAATGACAGATTAACAAGAATGTTTAAAAATGCTATTAGTGTAACATTACCAAGTTCGCTTGAATCTATAGGTGAAAATAATTTTAGTAATTTTACGAAACTCGAAACTGTTACAATACCTGATAACAGCAAATTAAAATACATATATACAAGAGCATTTGAAAGATGTACATCACTAAAAAGCATTAATCTGCCGCAAGGATTGGAATCAATTTATTCACGAGCATTTTATACTTGTTCAAATTTGACTAACTTGAAACTTCCAAGTACATTAACACGAATTGATGAATTAGCGTTTTCTAATGGTCCGAGATTTAAAAACAATGAATTAACTGTCCCTAAAGGTGTTACAACAATAAAGTCACGTTCGATTTATAACATTAATGATTTAAAAACTATAAATGTTGAAAATGGTGTTACGAAAATCGAAAAATATGCTTTTGCAGACAATGACAGCTTAAAAAATGTATATTTGCCAGCAAGTATTACAAGTATTGATGTACTTGCTTGCAAAAGTTATAATTATGAAAAATATTCGGCTTGTGACATTTATATAGACAAATATAAAGATTCAATTCCTTGTTATTCAAATTGGGGTACAGATGGCACTATCTATTGGAAAACAAGAGATTTCAAAAATACAACGGATAATACTGTAGTTATTAGTGATGTTGCAGATCAAACATATACAGGTTCACTTATTGCTCCTAATATTACTGTTAGTTGTAATGATGTTGAACTTGTAAAAAATACGGATTATACAGTATCATACAGCAACAATAAAAATGTAGGTACAGCAACAATATCAATTACAGGTATTGGAGATTATACCGGCACAATTACAAAGAATTTTAATATTGTTGCAAGAGATATTTCGGATACAACTATCGGAAGTATACCAAATCAGACATACACAGGTAATTCGATTTCTGCATTACCGGTTATAACCTATAACGGAGCAACATTAACAAAAGGGACTGATTATACGCTAACATATTCCAATAATGTTAATGTAGGTACAGGAACTGTTACAATAACAGGTAAAGGTAATTTTAAAGGAACAACGTCAAAAACATTTAGTATATCAGCACGAGCAATGTCTGACACAAGTGTGGCTAATATAAGTTCACAAACATATACGGGTAACGTTATTTCGCCATTGCCTACAATCACATATAATAATAAAACGCTAAAAAAGGATACTGATTACACCTTGAGTTATTCCGATAATATCAATGCCGGAACAGCAACAATAACAATAACCGGCAAAGGTAATTTTACAGGAATGACATCAATGACATTTATAATTACACAAAAATCAGCAGAAAAACTTAACATATCAGAAATAGCAAATCAAATTTATACGGGCAAAAAAATTAAGCCGAATGTTGTTATTACAGATACAGAAAGATGAGAGGTGCATGATGAGATTATTCAACAAATTAGTTATATTTTCTCTCTCGGTGGTTGTTGTTTTAAGCGGAATTAATGTATATGCTGCACCTGAAGATGTTTGGTACAGTGATGTAATGGAAACAGCCAATAAAATCGGTATAATAAATGCCGATGAGCAACCTGAAGAAACAATAAGTAATGCTGATTTTATAAAATTAGCAGTGAATTTCATAGAAGATAAAAATGATATTATTTTGTATATGGAATATGCTCGACAGCAGGGATATGTTTTAATTACGGAAATGACTGATGAAACAAAACCTGTAACAAGGCAATCAGTAGCAAAAGTTGTTTCACGAATGTTAAAACTTCCGGATACAGATATTGATATGACGAATGTTGCAGATTGGGACACAACGTGTCCCAAATGCAAAGAAGATATAGGCAAGTGCTATGCGTATGGTATTATGTCAGGGTACGAAGATAATACATTCAGAGGTCGTTATCCGGCAACTAAAGCAGAAGTTATTGCAACAATGCTTAATGCAAAAGCATATCTTAATATAGCAGAGGAGAAATAAGCATGAAGAAAAAAACAAAATATATAACGGCTGCTATCGTGTTTGTATTGCTAAGCTTGTGTAATATTTTTGTTTCTGCTATATTTCACAAAATGCTAATCAAAGATAATCAGTGGTTGACATTTGCACCATTCATTGAAACGTGCAAGCTTGTATTTAGTAATATGGGAGCAAGAAGTATATTCTTAGCATTTGAGGTGTTTATTGTGCTTGGATTGATAGCGGCACAGCTATCACGAACATCTACATATAAATCGGATATGGTTAAAATTTCTAAGAATATTGAAATACCGCAACGAGCCGGACAGAATCAGTATGGTTCGGCTCGGTTTTACCGAGGTGGTGAACTTGGTACAGTTTTTACAGAAATAAAAATAAATAAGCAAGACAGTTATATTCAAGAACTTATGAAACATGGATATGACGATTTAGAATTTATGAAGAAAGAATAAAGGGGAGCGTATTTTATGAGAGCATTAGGAGTAGTAAGAAAAATTGATGAACTTGGACGTGTTGTAATTCCGGTAGAAGTACGAAGAAGATTCGGAATAGACGTCAAGGATTCTGTTGAAATATATATTGATGATAATGACAGCATTATCTTGAAAAAGTATGAGCCGGCGTGTATTTTCTGCGGCGATGCAAAAGACGTTTTTAACTATAATGGTAAAAATATTTGCACTGAATGTGCAAAAAGAATGGGTGTATATGCCAAAGAGTAATATTTAAGTGAAAGGAATTAAACAATGTATTTAGTTTTATCAATACTGCTTGGACTTTGTCTTGGCAGTATTTTTTATATCATTGTGAAAAAAGACTTAGCGGATAAAACGAAACACAAAGCTATACCGATAATATTGAGCATGGGTACTATGGGTATCGTTGGTGCAATAGAATATGTTTGTATGAAGAATATCAATTTTACATCAATATTAATTATGTTGACATTACTTGTATTAGGCTTTGAGTCGGTAAGCGACATTGTTTGTATGCACACATATACAATACCTATATATATTACGTGCGGTATTATTCTGATAGCAAAAATTGTTTACGGAATTTATATCGGAATTAATTTTGATATGGTGTATAAATTGATAACGATACTGATTTACGGTATATGTTGCATTTGTTTGTCACATTCAACAGATAGATTGGGAAGTGGTGATTTTGATATTGCTTTCCTTATATATTTGACAATGCCGCTTTTGTCAACTGCATTTATGTTGACGGCTGCAATTACTTGGACAAGAAAATGTATACGTTTAAAAAAATATCAGAAAGAAAAAAATAGTGATGTTCAGCAGACACAGGAACTGACGGTAAAAGATAAAGAAATTCCGTTAGTTCCTTTTTTATTGCTTGGATATATCATTTTTCTATTTTTGATATAAAGAAAGGGTGAAAAATTTGAATAGTGATAAATCGTATATTGAAAAAGGCGGTATACTTTTTGGAACAAAAAAGGACAGATATTATATCAACGGAAGTGATACGCACACATTGGTAATAGGAGCAACACGTTCCGGTAAGTCGAGAAGTATCGTGTTACCGACTATTGGAATAGAAGGACTTGCCGGAGAAAATATGGTTGTGTCTGATCCGAAAGGGGAACTTCATCAATATACATATCCATTCCTTGAGGCATTGGGATATAACGTATTTGTTCTTGATTTTAAAAATCCTGACCGTTCCGACCATTTTAATTTTTTGCAAGAAGTTATTGACGCAATTAATGATGATAATATTCCGTTGGCACAAAAAAAGGCGTTGGATATTACGGAGGCGTTGGTTGGAAATGACACATCAAATGAAAAAATATGGTCAGAGGGTGAAAAGTCAATTATGGCGGCATGCATATTAGCTGTTGTATATGACAACAAGGAACATCCTGAATATCAGAATTTG